>OHMG01000838.1_pt1 | contig 10569 bp, 10 predicted proteins | sample 1569281 | NCBI WGS metagenome assembly OHMG01 (sample SAMEA3879581, study PRJEB24766) | human gut metagenome | biome: human-associated habitat; feature: feces | place: USA | collected 1985/1987 | reverse complement strand
ACAGTACCGCAGAAAACATCTCGGCTATGTATTCCAGATGTACAATCTGATTGGAAATCTAAACGTGAAGGAAAACATCGAAGTGGGAGCGTATCTGTCAGACAATGCGCTTGATATTGATGATCTGTTACATACGCTTGGACTTTACGAGCACCGCTACAAACTGCCGAACCAGTTGTCTGGAGGCCAGCAACAGCGTGTTTCCATCGGCCGTGCGATTGTAAAAAATCCGGATATTCTGCTCTGCGATGAGCCGACGGGAGCGCTTGACTACAATACCTCCAAGGAGATCTTAAAGCTGATTGAGGAGGTCAACAAAAAATACGGAAATACCATCATTATGGTTACACATAACGAGGCGATCAAAAATATGGCAGACCATGTGATCAAGCTCCGTGACGGTGCGGTGCGCCACAACGACATCAATACAAACAAGGTATCCGCGGAAGATCTGGAATGGTAAGGGGGCTGCTATGAAAAAGAAAAAAATCAAAAATCCCCTGATCAGGAGAATACCGAAGGAACTGATCGGGGACTGGAAAAAATATCTGGTTGTATTCCTGTTTCTTGTGCTCACGATCGGCTTTGTGTCCGGTATGTATGTGGCAAACGAGAGTATGATTACTTCGGCAAACGAAGGCGTGACAAAATACAAACAGGAAGACGGTCATTTTGAGCTAAAAAAACAGGCAGATGCCACCTTGCTTTCGGCAATTGAGACCGGTGAAAAAGCGGATTTTAAGGCACCAAAGACAACATTGTATGAAAACTTTTTCCGAAATGAGGAAGAAGATTATAATAACGACGGGAAAAAGGATGGAACGATTCGCGTATTTGCAAAGACAAAGGATATCAACCTGGCATGTATGCTGCAGGGAAGTTTTCCACAGAAGGCGGATGAAATTGCCATTGACCGTATGCACGCCGACAACGTCGGAATAAAGGTGGGAGATACCGTCACAGTTTCCGGAGAGACTTATAAAGTTGTGGGACTGCTTGCGTATGTCAATTACTCCACCTTACACGAAAAGACCACTGATCTGATGTTTGATGCACTGAAATTTGATGTGGCAATGGTGACACAGGACGGTTTCGACCGGCTGCACAAGAGTATCCACTATACTTATGCATGGAAATATGAAACGGAGCCTGCGGATGAGGCCGGGGAAAAAACACGCTCTGATAATTTTATGCGTGCATTGCTCACACAGGTGGTTGTTGCGGACAATGAGCTCGAAGATTACACACCGAAATACGGAAATCCGGCGATCAATTTTGCAACCGATGATATGGGATCGGACAAAGCCATGGGAGGTGTGCTGCTGGATATCCTTGTGGTAATCATCGCATTTATCTTTGCCGTGACGATCAGCAATACGATTGCAAAAGAGTCCTCCGCGATCGGAACGCTGCGCGCGTCCGGTTACACGAAGGGAGAGCTGGTGCGGCACTATCTGTCCATGCCGGTTATTGTAACACTGCTGGCTGCGATTGTCGGAAATATACTCGGCTATACGGTGTTTAAAAATATTGTTGTGTCGATGTATTACAACAGTTACAGTCTGCCAACGTATTACACGATCTGGAATCCGGATGCATTTATCAAGACCACACTGGTTCCGGTTATCCTCATGCTGGTGGTCAACCTGATCGTGATTGTGCGCATGATGCAGCATACACCACTGCAGTTTTTACGTCATGATTTAAAAAAGGCAAAGAACAAAAAAGCCATGCGTCTGCCGAGATGGAGCTTTTTAAGCCGTTTCCGTCTGCGTATCATGTTCCAGAATGTTGCAAACTATCTGATCTTGTTTGTCGGTATTTTCTTTATCATGATCATGCTTGCGATGGCGGTCGGTATGCCGGATACGCTCGATTATTACAAGAGCAATACGGATGGCATGATGTTTGCAAAATACCAGTATGTGCTCAAATCCTATGAGGATGACGATAATAAACTGATTACGACAGAAAATAAAGATGCGGAGAAGTTTGACATGACCTCACTCGTAAAAAAGAGTGATGTGCTTGATGAGGAGATCTCGGTATATGGAATCGCGGACAACAGCAACTATGTAAAGATCAAAAAGTTAAGTTCGCTCAAGAAAAATGAAGTTTATATTTCCACTTCGTTTGCTGACAAGTATGGACTTACCGTTGGCGATACCGTATCGCTGGATGAAAAGTATGAAAACAAATCTTACAAGTTTAAAGTTGCGGGATTTTATGACAAGTCCCAAAGTCTTGCGCTCTTTATGTCGATTGACAATTACGGAAAAGTATTTGACTTAAAGGAAAATGAATTCAGTGGATTTTTATCCGACAGCAGGATTACAGATATTGATGAGGAAAATATTGCAACGACCATTACGATAAGAGATATTACAAAGATGGCAGATCAGCTTGACCATTCGATGGGATCGTACATGAATTATTTCCAGATTCTTTGTATTCTTCTGGCTGCGGTTATGATCTATCTTCTGACGAAACTGATTATTGAGAAGAATGAAAATGCGATTTCCATGACAAAAATCCTTGGATACGAAAACAAAGAGATCGCGAGTCTGTATCTGCTTTCGACGAGTATTGTGGTTGTAATCGCGGATCTCATCAGTGTGATTCTTGGAACACTTGTTATGGCCGCGGCATGGCGGATGATGCTCTTTTCCTACAGCGGCTGGTTCGCTTTTCGCGTAACACCGATTGGTTATGCAAAAATGTTTGGATTTGTGCTGATCGGATATCTGATTGTTATGGTATTTGATTTCCAGAGAATCAAGAAGATTCCGATGGATCAGGCTTTGAAAAATGTAGAGTAAACAAAGAAAATAAAAAGAACTGGTACTTTGGAGAGGTACATAAAACGCCCCGGTAGTTGTAGCTGCCGGGGCGTTAATTTATGTAATGTGGGATTACGCCTGCTCACCAAGAGAGGTATTACGCAGTACCGCAAGAATGATGATAGCATATACCCCGCCGATCAGAGCGGTAATTAACTGTGTGATAGAAAATTGAAGCTGCAGGACATGTAACATTGGCTGCATTTTTGCCGGGAGCATATTCGGCAGAATGATAAGAGAAATCAAAATTCCCATAAACAGAGCCTTTAATACAGCGCCAATTACAATGGATACGGGCAAACCGGCTTTTTTACCGAATTTACTGCGGAGCAGGGCAACTGCCAGAACGAGAATGATATTTCCAATCATAATACATGGGAACATTGCAGGAATGGCTGCCATAATCGGGCTTCCGGTGATGAAAAAGGAAGTGATTGGAGTGATCACGCTTAAAATGATGCCACAGGCCAGACCAGCGTATACCGTGGTTAAAATCAGAGCGGCATTGATGATCGGGCCTGTGATGTATACATTCAGGTTTTTGAAAAACTGGCTTACAATGCAGATTGCGAGTAAAATTGCTGTAACAGTGATTTGTCTTGTTTTTAATTTCATAAATTTATCCTCCTAAAATTCGTATCATGGTAATGATACTCTTAAAGGCACCGAAATGCAACGACACGGGGATTTTATCTTGTGTTACCATAAAAAATGAGGTAGAGTAAAGACAGTGAAAAGATATTTTGCTCCTACAGGGGGATAAAAACTGTCGAATGTTTAGAAAGAGGAGTGTATATGAAAAAGGGGATAGTATTTCTAATTGTATTTTTGATGGTCATCAGTTTCCCGATATGCGGATATGCGAAGGGGAAGGAGAAAATTTATCTGGACTCTTCCTGGAAATATGCGGATCATGCCAGAATTACATCGGGCTATGCCGTTATGTACAAGGCGAAAAAGAACCGGAAGGACATTGTGATTGCAGTCAATGCGGGACATGGGACGAAAGGCGGTTCATCGGTAAAAACGCTGTGTCATCCGGATGGCTCTGCAAAGGTGACCGGAGGAACGACAGCGGCAGGCTCTGTGAAAGCAGTGGCGGTTTCAGATGGAATGGCATTTCGGGACGGAACGGCAGAACGTGATGTGACGCTTCGTATGGCACGGATTCTGAAAAAGAAACTGCTGGCAGAGGGGTATGATGTGCTCATGGTCCGGGATGGAAAGGATGTACAATTGGATAATGTGGCGCGCACGGTTATATGTAATAATGTAGCAGATTGTCATATTGCACTGCATTGGGACAGTGACGGACTTTCCTATGACAAAGGATGTTTTTATGCTTCTGTTCCGAAACAGCTGAAAAACCGAAAACCGGTTGCTTCTTATTGGAAAGAACATGATGCTCTGGGAAAAGCTTTGATTAAGGGATTGCGTTCTAAAAAAGTGAAAATAAGCGGGACAGGAGCTGCGGAGATTGACCTGACGCAGACTTCATACAGTACAATTCCTTCTGTTGATATTGAACTGGGCAACCAGTGCTCGGATCACAGTGACAAAAAAATGGAAAAATTAGCAGACGGATTACTGCGGGGAATCAATAGCTATGCGAAAAAATACATTCATGTAGCGCCTTTAAGCAGTCTGTGAGATTTATATGAAATAAAAAATGGAGGTAGCATATGGAAACATGGTATTATGAAGTGGTCAGCATTGATGGAGATTATGCAAATTTAAAGCGGACAGATATTGAAAGTGATGATTTAAAACTTGTGGCGCGGGCATTGCTTCCACCGGAAATTATGGAGGGAAGCAGACTCAAATATGAGCTGATGCAGTATGAAATCATAGCGTAGTTATTTGGAAAAGAGGTTTACACAATGGACGTAAGAAAAATGAGAAATGAAAAACTGGGAGCGCGTGTTGTGGCGGCACTTAACTCCCGCAACATGGAAGCATATTATGTAGAGACAAAAGAAGAGGCCGTAAAGAAAGCACTCGAATTGATCCCGAAGGGCAGCAGTATCAACATGGGCGGTGCAACTTCTGTAAAGGAGTGTGGTCTTTACGATGCCATTTCCAACGGTGAGTATGAATTTTATGACCGGGATAAAGTAAAAACCCCGGAGGAAAAAGAGGAGATTGCGCGGAAAGCATTCAGCTCGGATTATTTTTTGGGCAGTGTCAATGCCATGAGCGAGGATGGCGTGTTTATCAATATTGACGGAAATGCCAATCGTGTGGCTGCGTATGCCTATGGACCAAAGCATGTTCTGCTGATTGTGGGTATGAACAAAGTCGTAAAATCCGAGGAAGACGCCCTGCACCGTGCGCGGAATGAGGCGGCACCGATTAATGCACAGCGATTTGGCATTGACACACCATGTTCCAAAAACGGAAGCTGCTTTGACTGTAAAAGTCCACAGTGCATCTGCTGTCAGATTCTGACAACCCGATTCAGCAGGGTCAAAGGACGGTTTCAGATTATTCTGGTGGATGAAAATCTGGGCTTTTAAGAAGAAAGACGGGTTTTCTTGTGATGATTACGGGCATATAGCATTGGCAGTGGTGGCACTGATTCAGCTGATCCGGCAGGTTTGTAAGAAAAATGAATAATAAAGGATAAAAAGTTCTGGGAAACAGATGTTTTCCAGAACTTTTTTATTTCCGGAAATATTACCTCGCAAAATTTTCAAAGGCCTTTATGAAACCCAAGAAATGGCATTTCTGGAAATCAGTATTGCGGTCACGTATGCGTGATAGTTTATGCTGAAAAGTACGGGGAAAGGTAAAGGCCGTAATGAAAAAAGTAAACGAAGTGAGCCGGCTGGCAGGAGTGAGCAAGAGAACTTTGCAGTTTTATGATGATGAAGGACTATTGCCTGCCCAGCGGTCGAAAGACAATTATCGACTGTACGATGACGCTGCACTGGAACGTCTTTGGGAGATTCTGGTGTATCGGGCAATGGGGCTTGATCTGAAGGAAATCAAAGATCTTCTGACGCTTTCGGAGAAACAAAAAAATCAGTATCTGGAAAAGAAAATCCGAGGGCTAAGGCAACAGATCAGACAGCTGAACGGGCAGATGGAATTTATTTCATATGTGCAGCAAAATGGAATGTTACCGGTTCCGACAGAGGAAAACACTGTGGAAAAGACCTATATGGATCATATAGCAGTGTTGAGAAAAATGAAGCAGGATCAAAAAAGGGAGGACAAAGAGAAATGAAAAAAAGATTAATGATGGTAATGTGTTGTGGAATAATGATTTTGGGAAATCTTAGTGGTTGTAATGCTATGAAGACGAAAGAAACAGAGTATCATTGGCCGACAAGTACGCTGGTAAAATCGTTGCCTGTTCCGGAATCGAAATACGGAGAAATTGTATTGGATGCAGAAGATTCTTTTGAAATTGACGTTTTTAATACGTCGAAATCACAGTTTGCAGATTATATAAATGCATGTAAGGAAAACGGATTTAATGTGGATTATTATGGGACGGAAGATTCATATGATGCAGAGAATAAAGATGGATATACGCTCTCGCTGAGTTATGATAAAAGGAAAAAGACAATGAATATAGATATCTATGACCTGGACGATGATACGGAGGATACGCAGGAGCCGGAAGAAACAGAGGAGCCGGAAGAAACAGATGACTCGGAAAACGCAAAAGATACATCCAAAGATTCCCCCAAGACTGATAAGAAGGAGAAAAAGAAAACTAGTTCTAAAAAGAAAGATGGGGCAGTTGATGCGGATTTTAAGAAGATGATGGATAGTTATGAAGATTTCTTTGATGAATATATCGAGTTTATGAAAAAGTATGAAAATTCTGATGATGTGGCGGGAATGTTAAATGATTATGCGGATTATATGACGAAATATGCCGATTACATGCAGAAGTTAAATGACGTAGATACGGATAATCTGTCGACTGCGGATGCCGCCTACTATACAAAAGTGCAGGCACGTATTGTGAAAAAGCTTGCAGAAATCCAATAGGATCTGCTTTATGATGGTGGGATGAAGAAAAGGATCGAAAGGTCCTTTTCTTTGTCATAAACAATAATTTATGAGGAAAAGAAAAATGAAAAGAAAGAAAATGCTTCTGGTTATTTATTATGGAAAAAAGATAAAAATTTTTGGATCAGTTATGATGGGATAGTTACACTTGGCATTGATAGTTCAAAGTTAGATATAAAAGTAGATGGTGAAAATGTAAAAATACATATTCCAGAAGCAAAGGTATTAAGTTCAAAACCAAATCCCGACAGCATTACCAAGGATTCCTATTATTATGCAAAAAATTCAGCAATAGCGGATGCAGATGATCAGACGAAAGCCTATAAAAAGGCCGAGAAAGAAATGGAGAAGACAGCAGCAAATGATACTGTTTTATTAGCATAGGCACAACAAAGGGTGCAGTCTATGTTAGAGGATTATGTAAAAAATATGGGTACGATGTTAGGAAAAGAGTATACGATTACATGGGATATCAAAGAAAATCATGTGAAGCCGGATACGGCAGAATCGACAGAATAGTAAGCTTTTTACGATGGCTTGGAACAATGTATTCTAAGCCATCAATTTTTTATGCAGGTATGAGTTACGGTTGGTAAAAAATTAACATTTGCTTGATTAAACAACAGAAAAATTGATAGAAACGATCAAGATAGACTCTTGAAAAAAGTAAATTTCCTCATAAAAATGTAAAAAATAAATATAATTCGCTCATAAAAATGTAATATTGAAGAAAAAATCGCTCATAAAAATGTAATTGAGATCAACTTTATTACAGAGCCATCTTATAAAGTTATTGTTGAGGAAGGGTTTTCAGCAGAACATATTATCAAGCTGATCAGCAGGATTGATCCGACGAAACATTTTGAAGAAAACGAATTGGTAGATTATGAAAATGATATTGTAAAGTATGCACAAGGGCTGGATAAGGCGAAAATTCTGCGTGTATACCGGTCAATTCCAGCACAGCTTGCTAAAGAAAATAAAAAATTTCAATATTCGAAAGTCTCTAAGGGCGGAAGATCTAAGGATTATATGGGATGTGTAGAGTGGTTGAAAGATGCTGGGCTTATTAATGTATGTGAATGTTTGCAATTTCCGGAATTGCCATTAAAAGGAAATGTGGATGAAAGCAAATATAAAGTATATATTTCGGATACCGGATTATTGGTGGCAAGTCTGGACGATGAATCACAAATTGACTTGCGTGTAAATAAAAATCTTGGCATTTATAAAGGTGCGCTTTATGAAAATTTTGCAGCAGAGGCATTGGTAAAGCAGGGATATGGGCTTTATTATTATTCGAAGGATAATTCGACACCAGATGAAGCTGGTTACCGAAGAGATTACAAAAATAGGAAAGAAATTTATTGCGCGAGTGCGGATAAGGATAAATCTGCAAAGAAGCGCCAGAACAGGCTTCATCTGCCGGATCTGGCGTTTCTTTTCAGAGGTGTTTTACAACTGATAATTTGAATTATTTTTTCTTCACAACACAGCGTTTTTTATAGAATGAAATCCCATAACAAATGACTTCATCATAATCATCTTCAAAGGATTTGGCATACATGAGATCATCCATCTGCTGCACAGCTTTTTCACATGCGGTGTTTAAATCGTTGAGAGATTTGGCGTACTTGGCTTCAAAGACAGCAACGCGGCCATTGAGGGAGTCGTACACAACCACATCACTGCGTCCTTCCCCATGTTCTTTATTGGAGTCTACCATATAACCGGCTCCGGCAAATATGCCAGCTAAAAAAGCATGATAATAATCTTCTTTGTAATCATGGTAACTGATTGTTTTGCGCAGAAGTTTTGTCATTTCAATAGAAATGGTCTTTGCATCCTGATTCCATACGGCATGAAACAGAGTTTCGCGGTTCCAGGTCAGGGCGCTCTCCTGAAACCATTTTAAAATGGTTGTCTCAAAAATTTCCCGGATTTCTGCATTCGGAATCATCAGTGCGGATATACCATCCGGCAAATGTTCAGGGAGATCTGCATCGCGGGCTTTCGTCAGATAACCCGTGAGATAAAGAATACTCCAGAGATTGTCTTCGGAAGAATGCAGATAGTCGTAAGTAAGATTTTCATCAATCTGTTGTGTAATATATCCGCCTGAAAGCAAGGTTTCCAATTTCCGGGTAATGGTATTTCCGGCATAATCAATAAAAGAACGAACAATAGCATTATCACTGGTGTTTTTCCAGTAACTTGCCGGCCTGACATCGGGATTGTATTGTAGATCTCGCATATAATTCATGACATCCCACGGACAATAGACATCGACATCTCCAAAGTGATAACCATCATACCAGAATTTCAAATCTTTGGAATGTTCCATGGCATCGGCATCCCGCAGAAGCTGTTCTACATCCTTTTGTGTAAATCCAAAATATTCATTCAAACGGCAATCTGTAATGGTGTCAGATACAAAATTATTTGTCCCGGTAAAAATGCTTTCTTTTGCAATCCGAAGGCATCCGGTGATCACTGCAAACCGGAGGGCAGCATTATCTTTTAAGGAAGTACTGAGCATTCCTTTGATAATCTCAAGCATCTGGTCATAGTATCCATTAGAGCTGGCTTTTGCAATTGGTACATCATATTCATCTAACAACAGGATGACTGGTTTTGCATAATATGAAGCTAAAGCTTTTGTCAGCAATACAAGACTTTGTTTGATCTCAGAGACAGTGGCTTTGCGTTCTGCAATATGATGTATGATTTCTTTATCATAATCGTTTACAGAATCACTTTCTAACAGATAAAGGTGCTGCTGGTATAAATCGGAGATGGTGTACATCAGCATGTCGCAGGCACTGGAAAAGGTAAGTCCATCCACATCTTTAAAAGATAAAAACAAGGTTGGGTACTGATTCATCCATTCATCACATAAAGCAGTATTTTTGGAAATTTCCAGCCCTTCAAATATGGTTCGGCTGTCTTTTCGAATATCAAAAAAACTTGCCAGCATACGCATGCCAAGTGTTTTCCCAAAACGCCGGGGACGTGTAATTAAGGTTACTTCAGCAGATTTCGTCTGTAGTAATTTAGAAATAAATCCGGTTTTATCGATATAGTAATAATTATTTTCCCTAAGCTTTTCAAAATCCGAAACGCCGACGGGAATGTTAAGATCTACCATATACCTGTCTCCTCGTATACATCATTGCTTAAAAACCAAGTATATCATATCATGAAGAATTTTAGATGACAAGAATTCACAAGACAACATTTCACAGTTGACTGTAACATGATAAAAATTGAAATTAATATTGCGTATAATCAAAGAATGTAGCAGAATAAAGGTGCGCATAATCAAAAAGTATGGAATTCTGTGCATTTCTCCATACATGGTAATGATGCTGTATAGACACCCTGCGTGCCAACCGGGAAATCTGTGTCTGAGGAGGTGAATGTGATGTTGTCGATTGCAATATGTGATGATGAAGAATATTTCCGAACAACAGAAAAGAAGCTTATATCAAAATATATGGCAGGGAAAAACTGCGAATGTATGATTGATATGTATGAGTCAGGAAAAGAATTATTAGCATTAAGATCAGCAATTTCTCAATATAATATTATTTTCCTTGATGTGAATATGGAAGAAATTGATGGAATAGAGACAGCAAAGGAAATACGGAAAATATCAAAAGATGTTTTTATTGTTTTTGTGACGGCTTTTATTACATATGCG
>OHMG01000825.1_pt1 | contig 10724 bp, 9 predicted proteins | sample 1569281 | NCBI WGS metagenome assembly OHMG01 (sample SAMEA3879581, study PRJEB24766) | human gut metagenome | biome: human-associated habitat; feature: feces | place: USA | collected 1985/1987 | reverse complement strand
GGGAGGAGTTGTTGGGGCAGCGGCCAGCAAGACGCGAGTGCCGCCCAAGGCACGATGCGGATGCTGGGTGCCGCAACCCGATAGCGGCGGGCATTCAAAAGCGTTTTACTTGCCCGCCAGCAGCACCGCCAGCACGGCTTTCTGGACGTGGAGACGGTTCTCTGCCTCGTCAAAGATCTCGTCCGCGTGCTGCTCGAACAGGGCGGTGGAGATCTCCTCGCCCCGGTGGGCGGGCAGACAGTGCAGCACCAGCGCGTCCGGCTTGGCGTTTTCCAGCAGACGGCCGGTGAGCTGGAAGCCCACAAAATCCCGCAGACGCTGCTCGCTCTCGGCGGTGCCGGGGGCGGTGGTGTTCCACGCGGCGGTGGCCACGATGTCCGCATCCCGCACGCCCTCGGCAGGGTCGGTGGTCAGGTGGAAGGCATTGCCGTATTTGTGGGCAAATATCAGCACATCCGCTGCCGGGCGGTAGCCCGGAGGACAGACGCAGGATACCTGCATCCCCGCCAAAAGGCCGCCCACGATCAAACTGTTTGCCATGTTGCTGCCGTCGCCCACAAAGCAGAGCTTCAGCCCTGCCAGCGTGCCCCGGCGCTCCCGGATGGTCATCAGGTCAGCCAGCACCTGACAGGGGTGTGCGTAGTCGGTCAGGCCGTTGATCACCGGAATGCCGGAAAGCTCGGCCAGCTCCTCCAAGTCCCGCTGGCGGTAGGTGCGCCAGACGGCGCAGTCGTAGTAGCGCCCCAGCACCCGGGCGGTGTCCCGCAAAGGCTCGCCCCGCCCGGCCTGCAGCTCGGCGGTGTTCATATAGTTGCCAAGACCACCCATCTGGTACACGCCCACCTCAAAGCTGGTGCGGGTGCGGGTGGACGCTTTGGAAAACAGGAGCGCCACGCTTTTGCCCGCCAGCAGCGGGGCGGTGCGGCCCGCCTTGCAGTCCGCTTTCAGCTGGTCTGCCACATCCAGAATGTGGGTCAGCTCGGCGGGGGAAAGGTCGCTCATTTTCAGCAGATTTTTCATGCCTGCTCCTTCGGAGCCGTCGGCTCCATCGTGCCCAGCACCTCGGCCAGCACCTCCAGCGCCATGTCTACTTCGTGCTCGGAGACGGTCAGCGGCGGCAGCAGACGCAGCCGGGTCTTTGCGGTAAGCACCAGCAGGCCCTTTTCGCGGCAGGCAGCCAGCACATCCGCAGCCTGCACATCAAAGAATTCGATACCCACCATCAGGCCGATGCCGGAAATGTTCTTGACGTGGGGCAGCTTTGCCAGGCCGGTGCGCAGCTGTACGGCGCGCTCGCTGACCTGCGCAAGGAAGCTCTGGTCCAGACGGTCCACCACCACGTTGGCACCGGCGCAGACCACCGGGTTGCCGCCAAAGGTAGAGCCGTGGGTGCCGGGGCCCATGCCCTCGGCTACTTTTTCATTCATCAGCACCGCGCCGATGGGCAAGCCGCCGCCCAGCCCCTTGGCAAGGGTGACGATGTCCGGCTTGAGGTTATAGTGCTCACAGCACAGGAAGGTGCCGGTACGGCCTACGCCGGTCTGCACCTCGTCCACGATGAGCACAAGGTCTTTTTCGTCGCACAAAGCGCGCACGGCCTGTACATAGTCCGGGTCCAGCGCCATCACGCCGCCCTCGCCCTGAATGAGTTCCATCATCACGGCGCAGGTGTGGCGGTCCACCAGTTCCCGCAGCGCTTCGATATCCCCCGCCGGGACGTACTGGAAGCCCTCGTTGAAGGGGCCGAAGTAGTTGTGGAACACCTCCTGCCCGGTGGCGGTCAGGGTGGCAAGGGTGCGGCCGTGGAAGCTGTTGACCAGCGTGATGACGTTGTAGCGGTCCTTGCCGTAATGGTCTACGCTGTACTTGCGGGCGGCCTTGATGGCACCCTCGTTGGCTTCAGCACCGGAATTGCCGAAGAAAACCTTGCTCATGCCGGTGCGCTTGCACAGCTTTTTCGCCAGCTTGCCGCAGGGCGCGGTGTAGTACAGGTTGGAGGTGTGCTGCAATTTGTGTGCCTGCTGGGACACGGCTTCTGCCCATGCAAGGTCGCAGTAGCCAAGGCTGTTCACCCCGATGCCGCTGGTGAAGTCCAGATACTTCTGTCCCTCAGGGCCCTCGGCGTACAGCCCGTGCCCCTTTTCCAGCACGATGGGGCTGCGGTTATAGGTGTGCAGGACGTACTCGTTGTCCCGCTTGATGACTTTTTCAGAATCCATAGGTGTACCTCCTGTGAATAGAAGTTCCGCGCATGCGCCGCTCCCCCGGAGGGAGCGTTTTTTCTATTATAATACTGCTTTTTCGCTTGCGCAATCTTTTTATTCGCGGTGGCTGCGGCGGTAGAAGCGGGTACCGGAGCCGCGGTCGGAGAACAGTTCCAGCAGGATGGAGTGCGGCACGCGGCCATCAATGATGACCGCCTCGTGCACGCCCTGATAGATGGCGTCCGCCATGCCGCCGATCTTGGGGATCATGCCGCCCGCAATGATACCGGCGGACTTGTAGCCCTCGATCTCGGTCACCTCCACCTCGGGGATGAGGGTGGTCTCGTCCTCCTTATCCCGCAGCAGACCTGCGATATCGGTCATGGACACCAGCTTTTCGGCCTTCAGGGCAATGGCGATCTGGGCCGCGGCGGTGTCCGCGTTGACGTTATACGCCTGCCCGAGGTCGTCCATGCCTACGGTGGCGATCACCGGGATAAAGCCGCCGTCCAGCAGACTTTCGATCAAGGTCGCATCCACATGGACGATCTCGCCCACATGACCCAGCTGCGGGTCCAGCTCGGTGCAGCGGAGCATCTGTCCGTCCATGCCGCACAGACCCACGCCGCGCCCGCGCAGCTTTGCCACAAGGTCTTTGTTCACCTTACCGGCCAGCACCTGCTGCACGATCTCCATGGTGGCATCGTCCGTCACCCGCAGACCGTTGGCAAAGTGACTCTCCACGCCCACCTTCTTGAGCATCTCGTTGATGGCGGGGCCGCCGCCGTGCACCAGCACCACCCGCACGCCCAGCAGCGTCAGGGTGACAAGGTCGTTCATCACGGCGTTTTTCAGCGTCTCGTTGATCATGGCGTTGCCGCCGTACTTGATGACCATGGTCCTGCCATGGTATTTCTGGATATAAGGGGTGGCCTCCGAAAAAAGCCGCGCCATTTCTTCGTTTTTCATCTGTTCCGCGCTCCTGTCAGGTTCTGTAATCGCCGTTGATCTTCACATAGTCGTAGGTCAGGTCACAGCCCCATGCCTTGGCGCTTGCCTCGCCGGTGCCCATATCCACCTTGACCAGAATATCGTGCTCTGCCAGCACCTTGGCGGCTTCGTCCTCGCTGTACGGATGGTAGGCGGCGTTCTCGCACACATACACCTCGCCCGCCTTGCTGGAGAGCCAGACGCAGACCTTGTCAATGGAGAAATCGCCGGGGGTGTAGCCGATCGCGCACAGGATGCGTCCCCAGTTGGCATCGCGGCCAAAGACCGCCGCCTTGAACAGGTTGGAGCAGACCACGCTGCGGCTGACGGCGCGGGCGGTCTTGAGGTCGGGTGCGTGGGTCACTTCGCAGGTGATCAGGTGGGTAGCACCCTCGCCGTCTCCGGCGTGCTCGGCGCACATGTGCTCTGCAATGGCGGTCAGCGCTGCCACAAAAGCGGCGTAATCAGCGTTCTCCTCGCAGATCTCCGGGTTGCCCGCCAGACCGGATGCCATAATGATAAGGGTATCGTTGGTGGAGGTATCCAGATCCACGCTCATCTGGTTATAGGTGCCGGGCACAACGGTCTTGAGCGCCTTTTCCAGCAGCGCGGGCGAGACGGCGGCATCGGTGGTGTAGAACGCCAGCATGGTGGCCATGTTGGGGGCGATCATGCCGCTGCCCTTGCCGATGGCACCCACGGTGCACACCTTGCCGCCCAGCTCGAACTGGATGGCGTATTCTTTTTTATGAGTGTCGGTGGTCATGATGGCGGTGGCAGCGTCCGTGCTGCCCTGCGCGGTGGCGGCCAGCTTTTCCGCCGCCGCCGGGATGCCCCGGGCAAAGGGGTCGATGACCATGGGCTGACCGATGACGCCGGTGGAGGCGGGCAGAACGTCCTTTTCGTCCATGTTCAGCGCCTTGCCTACCAGTGCACAGCACTCCTCTGCCAGCGCCACGCCGTTGGCGGCGCAGGTGTTGGCGTTGCCGCTGTTTACCACAATGGCCTGTGCATAGCCATCGGCCAGATGGGCGCGGTCCACCTTGATGGGCGCACCGCAGACCTTGTTGGTGGTGTACACGCCCGCAGCAGCGCAGCGCACCTCGGCCTTGATGAGCGCCAGATCGTATTTTTCGCTGTGATTTGCCCGGATGCCGCAATGGACACCGGCGGCGGCAAAACCCTTGGGCGCGCAGATGCCGCCCGCAACTTCCTTATACTGCATAACGATTTTCCTTTCCCACAAAGAAAAACAAGTTTATTCCAACCCTTTGGTCTCTTCCAGACCCAGCATCAGGTTCATGCACTGGACGGCGGCACCGGAGGAGCCCTTGCCCAGATTATCAAACAGCGAGACCAGCATCATCTGGTCTCCCGCGGCGTTCACGGTCAGGTACAGTTCCATGCGGTCGGTGCCCGCCATGGCGTTGGAGTACAGACCGTTTTCCGGCAGCGGCTCGTTCAGCCCGTGCACCTTCACGGTGGCGGCGTCCTTGTAGTAATCCGCAAGGGCGGCAGTCACGGCCTCGGCGGTAGTGCCCGCAAGAGTAAGATCCAGCGGCACCAGCACCTGCATGCCGCAGTAGTAGTCGCACACCACCGGCACGAACATCGGCGTATGCGCAAGGCCGCTGATCTTCTGCATCTCCGGCAGGTGCTTGTGGCCAAGGCTCAGGCCGTAGCTCTTGGGCGCATCCAGCTTGCTGTGCGCCGGGCGGTCGGGGCTTTCGTAGTCCGCGATCATCTTTTTGCCGCCGCCGGAGTAGCCGGAGATGCCGGTGCAGCTGAAGGGATAGTCCGCTGGGGCCAGCCCCAGCTCCACCAGAGGCCGCGCGATGCCGATAAAGCCGCTGGCATAGCAGCCGGGCACTGCCACGCGGTAAGAGTTCTGAATTTTTTCCTTCTGTCCCTTCAGCTCCGGGAAGCCGTAATCCCATGCGGCATCGGTGCGGAAGGCGGTGGAGGTGTCCAGCACCTTCACGTCCGGGCGCAGCAGGGGCATGACTTCTTTAGAAGCTGCATCCGGCAGGCAGAGGAAGGCAAGGTCGGCAGAATTGATGACCTTTGCCCGCTCGTTCACGTCCTTGCGGCCCTCCTCGGAGATGGAGAGCAGTTCAATTTCGGGCCGGGCGGCCAGACGGTCGGCGATGCGCAGGCCGGTGGTGCCGGAAGAGCCATCAATAAACACCTTTACCTTCATGCGTTTTCCTCCTCCCATGCGTCCAGCCGCGCCGCTGCCAGCGCGATCTGCTTTTCTACGCTGGCGGCGCTGGGGCCGCCGTAGCTGGTGCGCCCCTCGCAGCAATGCACAAGGTCGATGGCATCATAGATATCGGCCCCGAACAGCGGGCTGTAACTCTGGAACTGGGTCAGGGTCAGCTCCTCCAGCGTTTTGTCGGCGGCAATGCAGTCCGACACCATGCAGCCGGTCAGCTTGTAGGCATCCCGGAAGGGCATCCCCTTCTTGGTCAGGTAGTCGGCGCAGTCAGTGGCGTTGATAAAGCCCTTTGCGGCGGCGCGGCGCATATTGGCGGGCAGAGTCTTCATGGTATCCAGCATGGGGGTGATGGTCTTGAGGCAGAGTTCCAAGGTGTCCACTGCATCAAAGATGGCTTCCTTGTCCTCCTGCATGTCCTTGTTGTAGGCCAGCGGCAGGCCCTTCATCATCACCAGCAGGGTGTTCAGGTCGCCGTACACGCGGCCGGTCTTGCCGCGAATCAGCTCGGTAACGTCGGGGTTCTTCTTCTGGGGCATGATGGACGAGCCGGTGGTAAAGGCATCGTCCAGCTCAATGAACTTGAACTCCCAGCTGCACCACAGGATGATCTCCTCCGAAAGGCGGGACAGGTGCATCATGCAGATGGAGATGGCGCTTGCCAGCTCGATGCAGAAATCACGGTCGGACACGCCGTCCAGACTGTTGGCGCAGGGGGCGGCGAAGCCCAGCTTTTCGGCGGTGAAATCCCGGTCCAGCGGGTAGGTGGTGCCTGCCAGTGCGCCAGAGCCCAGCGGGCACTGGCTGTCCATGCGGGCGGTGGCGTCCGCAAAACGGTCAAGGTCGCGCAGCAGCATGGAAGCGTAGGCCATCAGCGCATGGCCGAAGGTGATGGGCTGGGCGCGCTGCAGGTGGGTATAGCCGGGCATGACGGCGGCGGTATTCTCCGCAGCCTTTTTGCACAGCACCCGCACCAGCTCCACGATGTAGGCCTGCAAAGTTTTGCTGTAATCCCGCAAAGTCAGGCGGATATCCAGCGCCACCTGATCGTTGCGGCTGCGGCCGGTGTGCAGCCGCTTGCCCGCATCCCCGATACGGGCGGTCAGGGTCTGCTCCACAAAGGTGTGCACGTCCTCGGCGGCGGGATCGATGGTCAGCGCACCGCTAGACAGGTCGTCCGCGATGGAAGCCAGCCCGCTGAGGATATCCGCACAGTCCTGCTCCGAGATGATGCCCTGCCGTGCCAGCATGGCGGCATGGACGCCGCTGCCGCGCATATCCTGCGCGATCATCCGCTGGTCGAAGCGGATGGAGGAGTTGAAGTCGTTGACGCGGCTGTCCACCGCCTTGGAAAACCGACCCTTCCAGAGTTGTTCTGCCATAATATAAACTCCTTATAAAAACGGCAAAGCCGCCGCAGGGGAAAACGCTCCTGCGGCGGTGCCGCCGGCTACGATGCCGGTGTGAGAACCCGCGTGTGAAAGTGTGAAAACACACGCAGTCGAAAATGTTGCGATTACTTGACCTCCGGCCAGTTCTTGGACAGCTTTGCGCGCTCCTTAATGGACAGGCCGAACAGGTTGATGAAGCCGGTGGCATCGGACTGGTCGTAATCCTTATCGACGCCGAAGGAAGCGGTCTGCTCATCGTACAGGGTGAACGGAGAGGTCACACCGGCGTTGATCATGTTGCCCTTGTAGAGCTTCAGCTTCACATCACCGGTCACAGTCTTCTCAAGGCTGTCGGCAAAGGCATCCAGTGCCTCGCGCAGCGGGGTGAACCACTGGCCGTTGTACACGATGTCGGCGTACTTCTGTGCCAGCTGTGCCTTGAAGTGAGCGCTTTCCTTGTCCAGCGTGATGGTCTCCAGCACGTCGATGGCCTTGTACAGGATGGCGCCGCCGGGAGTCTCGTACACGCCGCGGCTCTTCATGCCCACCAGACGGTTCTCCACGATGTCCAGCAGACCAATGCCGTTTGCGCCGCCCAGCTTATTCAGGTACTCCACCAGCTCCACAGCGCCCATCTCCTTGCCGTCCACGGCGGTGGGGATGCCCTTTTCAAAGTGGATGGTCACATAGGTGGGCACATCGGGTGCCTGCTCGGGGCTGACACCCAGCTCCAGGAAGCCGGGCTTATTGTACTGGGGCTCGTTGGCGGGGCTCTCCAGATCCAGACCCTCGTGGCTCAGGTGCCACAGGTTCTTGTCCTTGGAGTAGTTGGTCTCGCGGTTGATCTTCAGGGGGATGTGGTGCGCCTCGGCGTAGTCGATCTCCTCGTCACGGCTCTCGATGTCCCACTCACGCCACGGAGCGATGATGGCCATATCCGGGCACAGTGCCTTGAGGGTCAGCTCAAAACGCACCTGATCGTTGCCCTTGCCGGTGCAGCCGTGGCAGATGGCATCTGCACCCTCCTTGATGGCGATATCAGCCAGTGCCTTGGCGATGCACGGACGTGCAAAGCTGGTGCCCAGCAGGTAGTCCTCGTACTTAGCGCCAAACTTCAAGGTGGGGAAGATGTAGTTCTCCACAAAGTCCTTCTTCAGGTCCAGCACATACAGCTTGGATGCGCCGGTAGCCTTGGCCTTTTCTTCCAGACCGTCCAGCTCGGTGCCCTGACCCACGTCACCGGAAACAGCAACGACCTCGCAGTTGTTGTAGTTTTCCTTCAGCCAGGGAATGATGATGGAGGTATCCAGACCGCCGGAGTAAGCCAGCACAACTTTTTTGATGTTTTCCTTTTTCATGATAAACGCGCTCCTTTAATAAAAATACACTTTTGTTCTCTGATGCGTACTTTCCCTTCGCATCCTCTGTCTTTCGTTTGCGGTTGATGCTTTTATTATACGCAGCGCGGGTTTTCCGTCAATGCTAAAAACTGCCAAACATAGCGCCCGTTTCGCTTTTCTTTTGGTTCAACATGTATCTTTATGCAAATGTTTTTAAATATATGCGTATTTTATGCAATTTGAGTGTATTTTTTCATGAGGTTTTTGGGGACTCCACCAGTCAAAGCACCCCCCTCGGGGGAGCTGTCGAGCGTATGCGAGACTGAGAGGGTTCGTCCCCCCTGCAAACAAAACCACCGGAGCATCCGCAGATGCTCCGGTGGTTTACCTATAACGATTTAGTTCAGCTTCAGATCGCCCTCTTTGATCCAGCCCAGCTTGCGCTCCACCTCGCAGAACACCACGCTGAGCACGGCGGGCAGCACAAAGCACAGCAGCACCATGGCAGCCCAGTCCATGGGGGTGATGGCAGCCTTGGTACCGGCGGCAATATCGCTGACCCAGCCGGTGTAAACGCCGATCTGACCCACCAGACCACAGGTGCCCATGCCGGAGGAGACCGCTGCGCCGTTCATCTCAAAGTGGAACAGGCAGGTAGCCAGCGGGCCGGTGATGGCACTGGCCAGCGTGGGGGCGATCCAGATGCGGGGGTTCTTGATGATGTTGCCCATCTGCAGCATACTGGTGCCCAGACCCTGACTGACAAGGCCGCCCACACCGTTTTCCCTGTAGCTCATCACGGCAAAGCCGATCATCTGGGCGCAGCAGCCTGCCACGGCAGCGCCGCCGGCCAGCCCCGTCAGCCCCAGGGCCGCGCAGATGGCGGCGGAGGAGATGGGCAGCGTCAGCGCCACGCCGATGACCACAGATACGATGATGCCCATGAAGAAGGGCTGCAGCTCCGTGGCCCACATGATGAACCGGCCCACGGCACTGGCCGCCGTACCAATGGGTGCGGCGATCAGGGCGGCAATGCCGATGCCCGCCAGAGTGGTGACGATAGGTGTCACCAGAATGTCGATCTTCGTCTCCTTGCTGACGGCCTTGCCGATCTCGGCTGCCAGAATCGCCACGAACAGCACCGCCAGAGGCCCTCCGGCCCCGCCCATATAGTTGGTGGCAAAGCCCACGGGAATCAGGGAATACAGCACCAGGGGCGGCGCCTCCAGCGCCCGTCCGATGGCCACCGCCATGCCCGGGCCCACCATAGCGGAGCACAGGCCGCCGATGGTATACGTCACGGCGCCCTCCCCCTTGCCCAGGGTGACGATCACCTCCGTCAGAAACCCGATATGAAGCTGCTGACCGATGGTGTTGAGGATGGTCCCCACCAGCAGGGTGCAGAACAGCCCCTGGGCCATGGCGCCCATGGCGTCGATAAAGTACCGCCTGGCCGAGAACACGATGTTCTTCCGGGCCAGGAATTTGCGAACCGCTTCCATAGCATTGACCTCGCATATGTAAAGTAATAGGGTACACAGGTGTCATGACACCTGTGTACCCTATTATAGCGTGTGGTTTCCGTTTGTCAACCCCTTCAGGGTTCTATACGTTTTATTCCCCGTATACGCACCCCTTCGCCGGCCCTCCGGCCAGAGGAATATCCGCCACCGTCAGGGGAATGCGGTACATATCCCGCAGCAGCTCCTCCGTCAGGGTCTCCTTCACCGGGCCCCAGGCCCGGACGCCGCCGTCCTGCAAAACCAGGGCGTGGGTGGCAAACCGGAAGGCGTGCTCCGGATTGTGGGTGGACAGCAGCACCGTGTACCCGCTGTCCGCCAGAGCCCGCACCTGCCGCAGCAGCCGGAACTGGTTGCCGTAGTCCAGGCTGGCGGTGGGCTCGTCCATCAGAAGGATCCTGGCCTGCTGGGCCATGGCCCGGGCGATCAGGGCCAGCTGCCGCTCGCCGCCGGAGATCTCGTTGACGCCCCGGTCCCAAAGGTCCTGAATGCCCAGCTGCTCCAGGGCCCGGTCCGCCGTCTCCTGCTGCCGCCGTCCCGGCGCGTGAAAGGGGTCCGCCCCCATCAGCACCGTGTCCCGGACGGTGTAGTTGTATACCGGCGCGCTGGTCTGGGGGATATACGCCGCCAGACGGGCCAGAGCTCTGCGGTCCAGAGATCGCAGAGCGTGGCCGCCCAGGGCAATGTCTCCCCGGTATCTGGGCAGAAAGCCCAGAATGCACCGGAACAGGGTGCTCTTGCCTGCCCCGTTGGGGCCCAGCACTGCCACCAGCTGCCCCGGCTCCGCCCGGAAGGTCACGTTCCGCAGCACCTGCCGCCGCCCGTAGGCGAAGGACAGCTCCCTTACGTCAATGGACACGGAGTCTACCTCCCGTCGCAATGAGATACAGAAACAGCGGCGCGCCCACAAAGGCCGTGAGAATGCCCAGCGGCAGCTCTCCGGTGGTCACCAGCCGGGAAATGTCGTCCACCGCCAGCAGAAATGCCGCTCCGAACAGGGCCCCGGCGGGGATCAGCCGCCGGTAGTCGTACCCGAACAGCATCCGGCAGAAGTGGGGGATCAC
>OHMG01000821.1_pt1 | contig 10765 bp, 9 predicted proteins | sample 1569281 | NCBI WGS metagenome assembly OHMG01 (sample SAMEA3879581, study PRJEB24766) | human gut metagenome | biome: human-associated habitat; feature: feces | place: USA | collected 1985/1987 | reverse complement strand
TGTGGTGATTCCATACTGCTGTCGGAAAATCTCCTTAATCTCCTCTGCCACTTCATCGTAAGTGAAGCCGCCGTATTTTACCGTAAGATAAGAGATCAACTGATATGGGTTATGACCGATCTCATCAATCTGGTACCGGTATTCGTCATAATCCGGATGGGTGGATTCCATCTGATTGATCTGTGTATTCAGTGCTTCTTCCAAGGCACGGTACGCATTTTCAGCGGCATAAATATCTTCATCCGTACTGGAATAGCTGGTAGAGATGATTGCTGAAGAAGCTCCCTGCAAAGATGCCGTACAGCTGGTAAAACTGGCTGCGATCAGCACAAAGATCAGAGCAAAGACAGCTACCGTGGCAAAAATCCCCCGGTTCTGTGCCGCCACCATCTTGACGGCATCTTTCGCTTTTTCCGTAAACTTCTGTGCGGAAGTGATCGCTGCATCCTTTACTTTTTTACTCTGTCTGGCTGCCTGATACTGCTTCTGGTAACGCTTCTTCTGAAAGAGTTTCTGCAGGGCAGATTTCTTTTTCTTCTCTGCTTCTCTTTTCACTGCGTCCTTCGCTTCATTTCCATAGGCAGTCTCAAATATCAGCCTGCTCCTTTCTGCTTCATCCAGGACGCTTTCTTTTAATCTCCGGGATTCTTCCCTTCGCCCTTTCAGCCGTTCCCGCATGTAGATGGATTTCCTTGCAAGGCTTTCCCCGACAAACTCTGCCCGGTGTGCCCCTTCTACCGCCGCATTTTCATCCTCTTCTTCGTGCGTTTTCCAGTGTGCTGCTGTGACTGCCGCATCTTTGACTGCCGATGCCGGATTCCGGATACCGATCCCGGCACCATGTACCATGCCGTCACCCTCATCACCAAAAGACAGACGGGAAACTTTTTTCCGCTGTTCCTTCAGCACCCGTTCCCTTTTGGACTTGCCTTTGATCTCCTCGTGGAACTTATCCAGGGAATCTTCCATCACTTCGGAAGTTTCCCGGTAACGGGCAGATTCTCTTTTGGCTGCTTTTTCTTCTCTGGAAGTCTCCTTTTCCTTCCTTCTTTCCTTTGCAGCATAATCCCTGACCATCTTTTTCTTCCGAAGATCCCGGCTGTCTGCAACTGTCTCCAGATATGCCCGTTCCCCTCTTGGCTGTCCACGGATACTCTCTGTACGAAAGGCAGATTTGGGGTTCTCGCTGCTATCGTCTGTAAGCCCCTCTTCTACATCCGCATCAGTTGCTATATCTTGTTCATCATCCAATATATCTGCATGTTCCCTACTATATCTGGTTTTTTTAGAACTTTGCTCCGGATGTTCTGTTTCCCTTTTTTCATTGATATGCTCACGCCTTCTCTTACTGAAATCCAGTTCATCCTTTTTTTCACTACGGGAAACCTCTGTATCCATATCCCGTCCAGTGATCCTTTTTTCTTCTTTATTCCGAAGGTTCTCTTCTCTAAGACCATCACGGCTCATCTTCTGGACGGTTTTATCTCTCGCCTTATACTCATGCTCCTGCAACTTTGACCATCCCCTTTACTGCTTTGTCCCGGTTATTCTGTCTTATCCTGATAGTCCTCCCATTTCTCCAACACTTCATCTGCCATCCCTGCAATGGAATCCGTCAGCTTGTCTGTCATTCGCTCACTTAAAGTTCCCCTTACAGCCAGACAAGATGTAATTCCCATGAAATCAATCAGTTCCGCCAGATAGATAAGGTCATCCATCATTTCATCAGCCGTCACTTTTTCCTTTGTGTCCTTTTCCATTTTCAAAATCTCCTTTTCATTGTCTGCACAGATTCTTTCTGCAAATATACAGCAAGGTTCGCCGCTGCATCTCTCCATGTTTCTGTAATCTTCCATCTTGTAATCCTCCATGATTTCCGGGCAGAAAAATTGCCGGAAGTATTCCTCCGGCTCATCCTCTACTCTGTTTTATTTTGTTTCGTTTATTTCTTTAATCGTCCCGTTCTCCGATACCAAGTTTCTTACGCTTTTCCACCTCATCCGGCTTAGAAGTCATCAGGGCATACAGCATCAGGGAATTATCAAACTTATCCTTGAACGGGATAATGGTGCTGCCATAAAAGACCAGTCCCTCACCTTCCCCGCTGTTCGTTACATAAGAAAGCTGGTGAGGGGAAATGTTGAGCTGTTTTGCAAGGATCTGTCTGTCACCAGATGCCTGGTTGAGCATCAGGATAAAGTCCGAGTTTTCAAAGATGTTCTCAATCTCCGGGCTTGCCAGAAAATCCTTTACGTTCTGCGTTAAAGCACTGGGAACGCACCCTTTTTTTCGCAGCATTTTCCAGATCGCCACACAGTAGCTTGCCGTCAGCCGGTCACGGAGCAGCACATGGAACTCGTCGAAGTAGCACCATGTAGCGATACCACGCAGGAAATTCATGGACACCTGCGAGTTTACCAAGTCCTGCATAATGAGCATGGCAATCGTCCGAAGCCCGGCCCCCAGCTTTTTTAAGTCAAGGCATACCAGACGGCGGTTCAGGTCCACATTGGTTTCATGGTTGAACACGTTAAGAGAACCCGACACATAAATTTCAAGGGCAGTTGCCAGCCGTACCGCCTCGCCCTCCGGCTGGGAACAGAGCAGGTCATACAGGGTTTGGAGGGTCGGCATTTTGCTTGTTTCCGGGTCCTGCAAGTGTTCCCGGTACATCTGGCGCACACAGCGGTCAATGACGGTCCGCTCCACCGGCTGCAAGCCATCCTTGCCGCCAACGATCAGCTCCATCAGTGACAGGATAAAGTCGGCTTTCAGCGCCATCGGGTTTTCCTCGTCGAAGCTCAAATCAATGTCCATCGGGTTGATGTGGTGGGGGCTGTCCGGGGCGATCTCGATGACCTGACCGCCCAGCCGCTTGATAAGGGGCGAGTATTCGCCCATCGGGTCCACCACAATGATCCGGTCACGGGTGGCAAGGAACACGTTCACAAGCTCCCGCTTTGCGGCAAAGGATTTGCCGGAGCCCGGCACGCCGAGGAACAGGCCGTTGGGGTTTTTGAGCTTTTTCCGGTTTGCCATGATGACGTTATGGGAAAGTGCGTTGAGCCCGTAATAGACGGCTTCGCCATCCATGCGGAGCTCCTGCGTCATAAAGGGAACGAAAATGGCCGTGGAGCTGGTCGTCATGCCGCGCTTGATCTCAATGCCGTTATGGCCCAGCGGAAGGCTGGAAAGAAAACCGTCCTCCTGCTGGAAGTCCAGCCGCTTCAAGGTGCAGTTGTATTTCTGGACGATACCGGACACCGTGAACAGGTCATTGTCCAGCTCCCGGCGGGTCGGGGCCATGTTTACCACAAGGAAGGTCAGCAGGAACATTCTTTCATTCCGGCTCTGTAAATCTTCCAGAAGGGTCTTTGCGTCGTTGCTGTATGTTACGAGGTCGGGCGGAAGTATGTCCATGTCGTACCCTGACCGAGCTGCCTTCTTTTGTTCCTCCACCTTCATCTTGTCAATGTCGGAGACTTTGGCCTTGATGGATTTTACGGCGGCGGCCTGATCGACGGTTTGGATATGGAGAGTGATGGTCATTTCCGCATCCATTTCCAAAAGCTCCGCCAGCAGCTTGTCCGAGAGCTCCGAGGCCAAAATCTGCAAGTAGGAGGCGGCGCCCCAAGTCGTCCCCACCCGGAACAGACGGCTGAAACGAAAATCGAAACTGTCCGGGGCGATAAAGTCTTTGGTGGAAAGCCCGGTTTTGGGGATCATATCCCATGAAAACCGGAAGGGGGAGCCGCTGCCGGGGTGGAGCTGCCCGTGAAGAAGCTCCAGCCGTTCCAGCCCCGAAAGGGAGCGGCACTTGACGCCCAGCTTTTTGAAGTTCCCGCAAATGTCCGCCTCTACACGTTCCAGCCTTGCCCTGGCGGTGGGAAGGTCGTCCACGTTCACGCCGAAGGTCAGGAGCTTTGTGCGGACAATGCCGTTGTTGCTTTTGGCGATCTGGTTTTCCAGCATTTCCACATACTCACACCGGACGCTGTTGTAATCATCGTCCTGCATGGGGATGTTCACGCTGTACCGGCTGCCCGGGCGGCTCCGGTGGTTGAGGAAGGAAAGCTGGAACGGAAGGCTGCTGTCAAAGTAGTTGAGGCAGGCGCTCCACCCGTCAAAGATGGCCGCCTGATCTTCGGACTGTGCGAGCTGGTAGTTGATGTCCTCGTATTCAATGGTTTTGGTGTAATAGCGGTCCGCTACCCGGCACACCCCGTCCCGGTACATTTCCCGGTAAGGGAGGGTCTGCTGGGCGGTGGTGGGAATGTTCTTTCCTTTCGTGAACAGGCCGGTAAGGCCCTGCTTTTCAGGCTTTCTGCCTGCGGGCTTTCCGGCCCTTCTGCTGTTTCGCAATCGGCTGCGCCTCCTTTCTGGCGCTAAGCAGCGCATAGAAGTTTTCGGTTTTGTAAGGCCGCACACGGGGATAGAGGAACCGGGTGCGGATGATGTTTTTCAGCACTTTTTCCAGCGGCAGGCCGTCTCGTTCATACATAGCCAGAAAGAAGAACGGGAGCATGAGGCCGATCATCAGGAACATGGCGGCACTGTTCCCGATACTGCCACGGGAAAACAGGTAAGCCGGGAGGCCCACCGCCGCCGCGCTGGAAAAACAAACAAGCTGGCGCTTCGTTAGGTTGAAGGCCAGCTTTGTCTTGATTTTGGAAAGGTCTTTTGGTACTGGCACATAGGCCATTTTGGTACACCTCCTATTACAATATATTTACGGATCAAGGCACGGCAGCCAGCCGTGTCTTTTTCCGCATCGTTGCCAAAGCTGTTAGAATGAGAGCGTCTTGGCCTGATGTACACCTCCAAGGACCATTGCGTCCGTAGCGAAGTCTGTCAGCCAGCCTCTCATTCGCAGCGTTCGATTTATGCAGGTTGAGCCACCTCCTTGGTGCGCCCGTGTCATCAAATAGATTGGATCGGCAATGGTGGAATGGCTGGTCGCCAAAACAAATCCATGATGAGGAGCGATCAATATGAACAATGTGGCAGGGATCGATGTTTCCAAAGGAAAGAGCATGGTGTCTGTCCTCCGTCCTTTTGGAGAAGTGGTGGCAAAACCATTTTCTGTTGGCCACACCGGCAGCGAACTCAAGGAGCTGGCAGACTACTTGAAAAGTCTGGACGGTGAGACACGGGTAGTCATGGAGCACACTGGACGGTACTATGAGCCAGTAGCCCGCTTTCTTCATGAGGAGGGCGTCTTTGTCAGTGCAGTCAATCCGAAGCTCATCAAGGACTACGGAAATAACACCTTGCGCAAAGTGAAAACAGACAAGGCGGATTCCCGCAAGATTGCCCGGTACGGTATTGACAACTGGGCAGAATTGCGCCAACATACACCCATGGATACGATTCGAATGCACCTGAAAACACTGAACCGGCAGCAGAGTCTATACACCAAGACTAAGACGATGATGAAAAACAACCTCATCGCCCTTCTTGACCAGACCTATCCCGGTGTCAACGCCCTCTTTGACAGTCCCGTCCGTGAGGATGGGTCGCAGAAGTGGGTGGACTTTGCTACGGCCTTTTGGCATGTGGACTGTGTGCGGTCCATGAGCCTCACTGCCTTTGCCGAGCGTTACCGCAAGTGGTGTAAACGGCATGGCTACAACTTCAGCCAGAGCAAAGCCGTTGAGGTCCACGCCGGAGCACAGGACCTGATCGTCATGCTCCCCAAGGACGCCCTGACCAAAACCATGGTCCGGCAGGCCATTGATGCGCTGAACGCCGTCTCTGCCTCTCTGGAACGGCTCAAGGCCGAAATGCGTACCCTGGCAGCACAGCTACCGGAATATCCTGTGGTCATGGCCATGCACGGAGCGGGAGATTCTCTTGGCCCTCAGCTCATGGCGGAGCTCGGGGATGTGACCCGGTTTACCCACCGAAACGCCATTACCGCTTTTGCGGGTGTTGACCCTGGTGCTGACCAGTCCGGCACTCACGAGGCTAAGAGCACAAGGGTTTCCAAAAGCGGGCCGCCGGAACTGCGCCGCGCCTTATTCCTGGTTATGGACTGCCTACTGAAAACACAGCCCCAGGATGACCCGGTATACCGTTTCATGGACAAGAAACGAGCCGAGGGCAAACCCTATCTGGTTTACATGACAGCCGGCGCCAACAAGTTCCTGCGCATCTATTATGGCAGAGTAAAAGAATATCTGGCATCTCTGGAGGGAAATTAAGGAAGTATCCTTCCTTGTTGGGGAACGATACTGCATTTACGCTAAAAGCATCTTATGACAGAAAGAGAGCGATTAAGATGTTTTTAGACAATTTATCCACCTCCATCCTCAAATTATGTGATACTCGAAGACTCAGCTATGAAGCCGCCTCGGAACGATGCGACCTCAGTTCCAGGTACTTTGGCGACATTGCCAGAGGCAAGACTGCGCCCACGATCCTGACGCTGGAAAAACTCTGCGTTGGCTTTGAACTGACGCCAAATGACCTGTTGATCCCCTCGGAGGTTTGGAGGGAGATGGCCTTCCGTGAGCCGATGCCGGTTACACATATCCGCTGCTTTCGATACCTCTCTGGCGTGACAGGTTTTCCCGTTTGCCCGCAATGCGGAAGGACTATGGAACGGGAGTACCAGTCCTATTGTGACCGCTGTGGGCAGTGTCTTGACTGGGACAACTTCTCTAAAGCAACGATTATTCTTCCTCAGAAGTAATGCGCACTGTTACATACCTGACCATCCGGCCAGCGGCCTTTACCTGCTGACCGCTTTTGGTATGTCTTTTTCTCTCCTCAATTTTTCTTTATTTCCCTATTGACTTTTTATTTGCAGACTTTATTGCTTCGGGCCAGCATGACCCGAGGTTATCTTGCGGCCTCTTTGGCCGGGGCTGTGCTGCGGGCAGCTTCGGCGGCCTCTCGTCCGCTCTGCCTTGCCCGCCAGTATTCGGGGTGATACTGCCGGATGGACTGATTGAGTTTTTCTTCAAACTGTCCTTTGTCCTTAATGCGGTCAGGGATTTTCCACAGCTTTTTGTCCAGCAGCTCCCGGAGCACTACGCTTTCCTGTGCGTCCTCCTCATAGCAGATATAGCCCTTGTCCTTGAAGCCGCATTTTTTGGCCGCTGGGGAGAGGACGGCGGCTACCTCGTTTGCCACCATCGTTCCGCCGTGGCTGGCGGTAGATACCAGAAACACCCCCGGACAGAGAACTTCACAGCTCTGCACCTCGCCCCACGGGGAGCTTTTCGGCGCATGGAACATTCCGCCCGTCCGGCTCCGGTCCGCCTACATGAGCGCCGCCTTTTCCAATATGGCGCGAAGTTCCGGGGAAAAATAGGCATATTCCCGCAGGACACGGGCGGCCTCCCCGCCGCAGGCGTTCATCAACAGGGTATAGGCGTCGCTGTCCGCTTTGGTACAGCGGCCCAGCAGTTTTCCGTCGTAATAGCAGGCCGCGTCATAGCCCGTCCGTTTGCGTGGCATGGTTTCCGCCTCCTTTCTGCTTCGGGCCAGCATGGCCCGAGGTCAACGCTCTGCGCTGCGGCTGGGCTTTTCCTTCGGAGGCCGTTCTGCCTTTGCCTGTTCGGCAGCCGCTTTTCCGGCTTTGAGCTGGTCGCTGATGGACGCACGCCCCACAGAGCCGCGCTCCGCCATCTGTTCCAGCTTTGCCTCATAGGCTTGCAGAACAGCAGTATTGAGCTGTTCCCGGAACTCCTTTGTGACAGGGTAGGCCATATCCCGGTAGCCGCCTTTGCCGTCCGGCTGGCTGGGCATCCCAAGAAAGAGGCCCTTGCTGCCCTGTACGATTTTCAGATTTTCCACCACAAAGCAGTCATTGAATTTCACGCTGGCAAAGCCCATCAGATTTTTCACAGGTTCGATGACCCGCACGCTTACATCCAGCTTCAACGGTGCGGCCGGGGTGGTGTTTGCAACCTTTTCCTGCATGGTTTCCTCCTTTCCGGCGGGAACAAGGTTCCCGTCCTGATAGCAATAGCCTTCCGCATGGAGCAGGGCCAGCGTTTCCGCCGACACGTTCCCGGAAAGCTGTAAATCGGTTTCCACCATGAAGCGCATGATGTCCTCTCGGGTAAATTCCTCCGGGAGCTTTCCATAGAAAGCCGGGTGCGGCTGTCCGTCCGCACCCTGTTTGTAACGCCGAGGCATACCGCCTCCTTTCCGCTTCGGGTCAGCATGGCCCGAAGTCTCTTAATGGCAGCCGAAGATGGATTTTGCAAGACTGCCTGTTTTGAATAAGGTAAAACACAGCAGCACCGTATATCCCACGCAGCCCCAGATCGCCCCGATGGGGTCGCCGTCGGTGGCGATACTCTGGATCAGCACCGCATAGATGGCGACACAGACTAAGATCAATAGACCTTGAAAGCCCACCGCAAAGAGGGAGCGGAAATAGTTCTGCCCCATGTGTCCGGTTTCCCTGTTGGGGACTGTGGCAAACGGGATAGGCGCTAAACTTGTGAGTAAATAAATTTCAATCATACGGCCATATACGATGACGAAAATCACGATGTTTAAGGCAATCATGGTAAGCTGGATCAGGAAGGACTGGAGCCAGAGTCCGAACAGAGGGCCTAACTCCATCGCCTCAAGCTCTGTCCGCAGGCTGTCCAGCACATCCGGCGTGATTTCTGTCCCGTTCTGGATAATGCCCGCTGACTGCTGTATCACATGCTGGCTCACATCAAAGACCGCCAGCACGATATTGAAGGTATTCGTCAGGATCATCACAGCCACAAAGGTTTTGAACACCCACTTAAAAAACATCCATGTGTCAACTTCATGGAGGTTGTTGCGTTCTATGAGCATCTGTATCAGTTCATAGGTCATAACAAAAGTGAGGATGACCCCGGCGATTGGCAGAATGGCAGTTTCGGAGATCTGTCGTATCATGGAAAAGACCCCGGCGTTCCAGTCCGCCGGGGTCGTGCCTACCTGTGTGGCGATCTCGCCAACGCTCTGATTGACGTTATCGAAAAGGCCATCCAGATTTCCCATGATACCATCGACGAGCAGACCTTTCAGCCATTCAACGATTGCGTCGATGATAAAGTCCATACATCAGCTCCTTTTCTGGAAAAGGGACAACGGGTGACACTTAGCTGAACAGGCCGGACAGCAGAGGGATAAGCTGAAGGCCGATCAGAACGACACCGCCGCCCGCCATGAGCTGCTTAATGCCCTGTGATTTTGCCGCAGGGTTATCCGACCCGTAACCTTCCAGAAGGTTGATGACGCCCCATACCGCCAGACCAGCGCCAAGAGCCATGACCAGAATTTTAAGAATGTCGATTGCCTGATTGAAAAATTCCATATACGTTCCTCCATTTTGTTTGTTGGTTTTGGGTACAAAAAAAGCCGCCCACATCGGCGGCGCTTCGGGTCATCATGGCCCGAAGTTACACAAACTCGTCGCTGTCCAGATCATCGAAATTCAACAGGTCAGCTTCTTCGTCCGTGTCGGAGCCGTCCACTTCGTACACCGTGTATTCGTCCTCCGGCTTTAGTCTCAATGGCCGGTGGCGGAACAGGCTTTCCAAGCGGAAGGCGTTTTTCTTTTTATCAAATTCGGCTGTGTACTTGTAATTCGGGTGCTTTTTCAAGTCATACTTCGGGGACAGGAAAGGCGGGAGCCCCCGAAGCTGCAAGATACATTTATCCCCGGGCATGGTGGTGATCTCGCTGGTGGTCATCAGTTCCCGGCCAAGCCGCTGCATATTCTGGCTGTAACTTTCAGACTGTCCCCGGCTTCGGCCCTCGGTCTGCATAGAGATGGTGGCCTTGCCCAGCCAGTTTTCCGAAATATCCTTTAGGGTGGAAGCCTCCCGGCCTCCGAGGAACACGATACTGTCCATGTTTCCCATGATGGTTTCGGAATGGTCTTTGTACAATGCCTTGCACTGGCTCATAGCCTGATAAAAGAGCGTCAGGCTGATCTCCCGGGAGCGAATGACGGCCACAATCTTTTCCAGCCCCGGCACCTGCCCGGTGTTGGCAGCCTCGTCCCATAGCACCCGCACATGGTAGGGCAGACGCCCGCCATAGGTGTTGTCAGCCCGTTCACACAGAAGGTTGAACATCTGCGAGAAAGCAAGTGCAACCAAAAAGTTGTAGGTGGTATCCGTGTCGCTGATAAGAAAGAACAGCGCCGATTTTTCATCCCCCAGCTTATCCAGCTCCAGCTCGTCATAAGACATGATCTCCCGAAGCTGGGGAATATCAAAGGGAGCCAGTCTTGCACCGCAGGAAATCAAGATGCTTTTGGCTGTCTTGCCGCTGGCGAGCTTGTATTTCTTATACTGCCTCACGGCGAAGTGCTGGGGGCTGCGACGTTCCAACCCGTCAAACATATAGTCCACCGCATTTTTGAAGGTTTCGTCATCCTCCCGGACTTCCATGCTGTTTATCATTTCCACCAGCGTATTCATGTTGCGTTCTTCCTCCGGCCCCTCAAAGACGATGTAGGCCACAAGGGCGCAGTACAAAAGGGTTTCGGCTTTGGTCCAGAACTCGTCGCCCTCCTTGCCGTCGCCTTTGGTGTTGGCGATCAGAGCAGTAACGAATTTCAAAACATCGCTTTCCGTCTTGATATAGGCCAGCGGATTGTAGTGCATGGATTTTGAAAAATCTATGCTGTTGAACACCCGTACCTTATAGCCCTGCCTCTGCAAGAACCGCCCGCACTGGTCGAGGGTCCCGCCCTTCGGGTCCACGCACACATAGGAGCTGTGAGCTTGAAGGAGCTGGGGCGTGAGCCAGAAGCGGG
>OHMG01000815.1_pt1 | contig 10819 bp, 9 predicted proteins | sample 1569281 | NCBI WGS metagenome assembly OHMG01 (sample SAMEA3879581, study PRJEB24766) | human gut metagenome | biome: human-associated habitat; feature: feces | place: USA | collected 1985/1987 | reverse complement strand
GATGAAACCAAAGTTGATTTCATTATTGGCTAGGGCGGTTGCAACGACACTTGAACCTTTACTTGGCAACCATTCCAGTTTAAGACCGAGAGAGTCGAAAACTCCTTGATCCATGCCATAAAACAAGAATGCGTTTTCCGGACCCGGAGTCCAGCTGAACATTACTTTTAGTTCACCTTTCTCTGGTTTGGATGAATTGCATGCATAACACAATACTCCAAGTGATAGTATAAAGAAAATAATTACGTGATTAAATTACAGTTCAGCCATGGGTATGATACCTCGCTGTGAGGCTGGGCACAATAGTGTAAATTTTTATCATCTTATACAGCATAAATCATACCATAAATATATATTATGGGGTAGACAAAATTTATACATTGTGATATTATTTAATAGTTGCAAAACGAATTGCAGACGGCGTGTGGCTCAGTTTGGTAGAGCGCTACGTTCGGGACGTAGAGGTCGCAAGTTCGAATCTTGTCACGCCGATTTATTTATGGATGTATCTGAATAGTTATCGACTGTATTATTTTTGAGCACGCGTATAGCGTGTTTTTTTTGTTACTGTTCAGTGTGAAGAGTAACTTTTTTTATATTTTTCTGAAAATTCACTTTTTATGTCTTTTTATTTAGAAAATGCTGGATTTTTCAATTATCATAATGTACAATAGCCATAGGTTGATAGCATAGCAAGCGGGCCTTGTGGAGCTGAAACCGCAAAAATTCGCAAAACAGCACCCCAAATCCAGCCCAAAAGCCGGAAAAGAGCAGAAAAAAGTAGCTGAAACCGCAGAAATCCCCCAAACAGCACCACAAACCCGATAATGTCTATATAATGGTGTAAATTACAAATCTATATAAAAAGAGCCAAGTGCTCATCTTTCAGTTATAATTAAGTTACCACACAAAACATAATTGAAAGGATGAAACCCATGGCTCAATTACATTTTACATTAGATAGTGATTTTTTTGTAGGACTTTTTTCAGAAACTAAAGATGAAGCATTTGGCAAGCTTATGGAAGCTTTACTTAATCAGGTTCTTCAAGCTGAATCTACCGAACAACTTGGTGCTAATAACTATGAACGTTCACAAGAACGTTCTGATTACAGAAACGGAACCCGGACAAGGTCATTAACTACTCGCATCGGAAAGATTGAATTACAAGTTCCTAGACATCGTAATGTCCCATTTAAGACTTCCTTATTCGAGAATTACCAGCGTAATGAGCAAGCTTTAATTACAACCATGATGGAAATGGTAGTGCAGGGTATATCAACCAGAAATGTCAAAAAAGTAACTGAAGAACTCTGTGGAGAGTCTTTCTCTAAATCTACTGTTTCTGAAATTTGTAAGGAACTTGATGTTCCAATTAAACATTCAAAGAACGTTTATTACCGGAACATTATCCATTTATTATTGTTGATGCGATATATTTAAAAGTTCGCGAAGATCATCGTGTCAAGTCCAAAGCATTGTTTGTCGCTATTGGGATAAACAATACAGGTCACAAGGAAGTACTCGGTTTTGAAGTATACGATTCTGAGAAAGTAAACACCTGGAAGGACTTCTTTGAAAGTCTTAAAAGTCGTGGCTTACGTGGCGTGGATATTGTGATATCAGATGCACACGCAGGGCTTGTTGAAGCAATAAAGGAATGCTTCTCTGGTTCTTCATGGCAGCGTTGTCAGGCTCATTTTACTAGAAATATAATAGATAAGTGTCCCAAAAAATACAGCACTGGTTTAGCTTCTGAATTGCGAGATATGTTCAATGCAACTACTATTGAAGAAGCCCGTCGCCTAAAAGAATCAATATACGATGAATATCAGGATGTTGCAAATGAAGCAATGGTTATCCTTGATGAAGGGTTTGAAGATAGCATTACAATCATGGCATTACCTTCAAAATATCGTATTGCATTAAGAACCAGCAACATAATAGAGCGTGAAAACAGAGAGATCAGAAGACGAGAAAAGGTCATTCAGATTTTCCCTAATACGGAATCTATTATACGACTGATTGGTGCAGTCCTTCAAGATGATCATAATGAATGGAGTGTAGGTCATAAAATCTTTGATATGAAAGAGTATTATGATAAACTAAGCTCCATTCAGTCAAATCTCTTGAAGATAAAAGTAGCGTAGATAAAACCACATAACTGAAAGATGAATTTACACACAAATTTGGACTTGACTACAAACCCAGCCCAAAAGCCGGAAAAGAGCAGGAAAAAGTAGCTGAAACCGCTGAAATCCCCAAAACAGCACCCAAAACTCAGCCCAAAATCCGAAAAAGAGCAGGAAAAAGTAGCTGAAATCCATTAAAATCATAAAACAGCTCCAAACTATAGTCGGTTTCTATATTTATATGGTGCTATCAAACAAATGGAGACCATAATCTCCACTTTTGAAGATAAATGACAGTTTTCATTTATCATATTCCCCACAAAAACAATTGAATTACTGTTAGAATCACATACATGGCATCACATGATGCAAAGAGTTAGGAGGAAAATAAAATAAGTTCAATAGATAATAGAATCCAATGGTTGGAAGGTGAGATATTAGAGATTCAGGAAAGACTGGAGACAATCACTGAGGAAGGAACAATTTATCCTACACAAAAAGACGGAAATGTTAAATGGTATGTTTGGAAAAATGGCAGAAGAGAGTATTTATCAAAGAAAAATGATAAAGAAATCAGAAATCTTGTCAATAAAAAATATCTGGAGCTTTATCTGAAGGACACAATAAATGAACTAAGACTACTCGAGACAAACAGGAAGACCCGGGAAAAATATAAAACCGATTATGCCCAGAAAATGTTGAAGCAAAAACATTATAGAAGTATACTTTTACCAGTTGATAAGAAGGAAAATGAAGAGACAAATGAAAAGACACAGGTTCCTAACCCTGAAGCTCTCAAGTTTTATACTAAAATGGGAATTATAGTGCGGTCAAAATCAGAAGTAATTATTGCGACATCCTTGTATGATAATAATATCAAGTTTGAGTATGAAAAACCGATTAAAATATCAGATGTTATTTATTATCCCGATTTTACGGTTGAGAAGAAAAATGGCGACATAATTTTGTGGGAGCATCTTGGATTGATAGACAATCCTGATTATCGAAATAAAGCTTATCGAAAGATATTGAAATATAACGAAAATGTATATTATCAGGGAAAAAATCTTATATTGACATATGAAACAGCGGAAAGTCCATTGGACCCAATGGATGTAGAACATGAAATAGAAAAAATGTGCAGGTGATAAAATGCTCAAAAAATTACGAAGAAAATTTATAGCCATAGCAATGTTATCAGTTTCAATTGTTCTCATTGCAATTGTAGGCACGATAAACATTGCAAATTATATAAGTACGAATGAAGCACTGGATGCGCGCCTTAAGCTGATTGCCGGAAACGGAGGTACATTCCCTGATCTTTTAGAGCCCGGAAGTATGGGGGATGAGGGCAATAAAAACGACAGTATAGATGTTGAAAGCAATAAAAAAATGATGATGAAACAAACACCGGCACAGAAAGCACAAACACCGATACAGAAAACGCAAACACATTCGGCAATACAGCAGATGAAAGAACAAATAAAAGGACTCCCACGCTCAAAGAACCACCATCCGGCAGAACAGATGTACAGCCACCGGAGGATATGAATTTATAATCGTATTGTAGATTATAGGGGGCAACGTAAGGACATATAGGACGTAAAGTAAGGATATAGGACATAACATAATGATATATAGGACGCAACGTAAGGACACATAAGGCACAATATTTGTAGGAACACTTATCAATTTAGATAATGCAAATGCAAAGAAAATTTTTTACATGCATTTTACACACTAATGATTTTGCATTTTACATTTCCCCATTACTATATCAGTTGTAACAAACAAAGAAATAAATTCAAGAAAGAAATGAAAGAGGAAATTAAAATGAAAAATCGTATGAAAAAACTTTTAGTTTTAGCAACTGCTGCAACAATGATGACAGCAGCATTTACAGGATGTGGTTCAAGCTCAGACGGAGCAGACAACAATGCAGATACAAGCGCAGATGAAGGTACATCAAATGAGAACTTAAGCGGTTCACTTTCACTTGCGGGAAGTACTTCAATGGAGAAGCTTTGTGAGGCGCTCAAGGAGTCATTCATGGAGAAAAACCCTGGAGTAACAGTAACAGTAGAGTATACAGGCTCTGGTTCAGGAATCGAGTCAGTGACAGCAGGAAGCGTAGATATCGGAGATTCATCAAGAGCACTTACAGATGATGAGAAAGCAAACGGCGTTGAGGAAAACATCGTAGCAATCGATGGAATCGCAGTAATCACAGACAAGGACAACTCAGTAACAGAGCTTACATCAGATGACTTAAAGAAAATCTACACAGGTGAGATTTCAAACTGGAAAGACCTTGGTGGAAAAGATGAGGCAATCGTAGCAATCGGCCGTGAGGCAGCTTCAGGTACAAGAGGAGCCTTCGAGGAGCTTCTTGATGTAAAGGATCAGTGCAAATATGCACAGGAGCTTGACTCAACAGGAGCAGTTCTTGCAAAGGTAGGCTCAACACCAGGAGCAATCGGATATGTTTCACTTGACGTGCTTGATGATACAGTAACAGCAATGAAAATTGACGGAGTAGAGGCAACAGAGGAAAACATTGTAGCAGGCAAATATCTCCTTTCTCGTCCATTCGTAATGGCTACAAAGGGCAAGATTGACGAGCAGAACGATATTGTTAAAGCTTGGTTTGACTATGTAAACTCAGATGAGGGACAGGCAGTTATCAAGAAGGTAGGCCTTATCCTTCCTCAGTAGAAATAACGGTCATAGTAATAATACAAAATACAGACATCGATACGAGACATCACTAGTAAGTATAAGTATAAAAAAATAATACGAAATACAGACATCGATATTAGACATCAGTATTAATACATATCGACAAGATACAGGGTTTCCTCAGGAAATGGCAGGTTTCCTGGGGAATTTTTTGAAACAAGGAGTATCAAATGAAACATAAATCCATAGTAGAGAATGTTGCCAAAATAATATTCACGGTATGTGCGGTTGTGGCAATATTCGCAGTATTATCAATAACAATTTATATGTTCCTTAAAGGCGCACCGGCATTTTTCAAGGTCGGAGTGTTAAACCTCTTATTCGGAACAAAATGGGCGCCGACAGCGGCAGACCCAAGCTACGGAATATTGTACATAATCCTCACATCCATCATAGGAACAGCAGTATCTATACTCATAGGAGTACCGATTGCTCTTCTTACGGCAGTATTTCTCACTGAGGTGTCAAACAAAAAGCTCTCAGCGGTAGTGCAGCCGGCAGTAGAGCTGCTTGCAGCCATTCCATCAGTAATCTATGGACTTTTGGGACTTATGATACTTAATCCGGTATTATACAAGCTGGAGAAACATATTTTCGCAAACTCAGCAACACATCAGTTTACCGGCGGATCAAATCTGTTTGCAGCAATCATAGTGCTTGCAATCATGATTCTTCCTACGGTAATCAACATGAGCGTATCATCAATACAGGCAGTACCGCAGCAGATGAGAGCGGCATCCCTTGCTCTTGGAGCAACAAAGATACAGACAATATTTAAAGTGACGGTTCCTGCAGCAAAATCAGGAATCATGACAGGAATTGTGCTCGGAATAGGTCGTGCGCTCGGAGAAGCGATGGCTATCAACATGGTAGCCGGTGGAACGGTAAGCTTTCCACTTCCGTTCAACTCAGTGCGTTTCCTTACCACACAGCTAGTCAGCGAGATGGGATACGCCAGCGGACTTCACAGACAGGTGCTTTTCTCAGTAGGTCTTGTGCTTTTTGTGTTTATCATGATAATCAACCTCACCCTTATGAAACTCAAAAAGAAAGGAGCTGTGGAAAATGACTAGTATAAATGGAAAACGCCGCAGAATAGGCGATGATGTAGTATATTTTTTCATATATCTGTGTGCAGCATTATCGGTAGTGCTGCTTGCGGGAATCATCATATATGTATTTGTTAGGGGAATCGGCCAGGTAAACTGGCAGTTTCTGACCAGTGAGACATCTGTATTAAGAGGCACCGTCGGAATAGCGGGCAACCTGCTCAATACACTTTACATCATAATTATCACCATGCTCATAGCAACTCCTGTCGGAGTGGGAGCAGCCGTGTACTTGAATGAGTATGCAAAGCCGGGTAAGCTCGTATCCACAATAGAGTTTGCCACAGAGACACTTGCAGGAATACCGTCAATCATCTTTGGCCTCTTCGGAATGATGTTCTTTGGACAGACAATAGGCTTTGGCTACAGTATCCTGACAGGTTCACTGACACTGACGCTCATGGTTCTGCCTCTCATCACAAGAAATACACAGGAGGCGCTTAAAACTGTACCGGACAGCTACAGACACGGAGCAGTCGGACTTGGAGCCGGAAAATGGCACACCATCCGCACCATCCTGTTGCCATCAGCCATGCCGGGAATCATCACAGGTGTTATCCTTGCAATCGGCCGAATAGTAGGTGAGTCAGCAGCACTTCTCTTTACGGCAGGAAGTGCGGGAATGCTTCCAAAGGTTGCCAGCGGTTATTTCTCAAAGATAATGCAGTCAGGTGGAACACTTACCATCAAGCTCTACCTTGCAGCGACAAGTGAAGGAAAATTTGACCAGGCATTTGGAATTGCGGTTGTGCTTCTCGTAATTGTATTCTTAATCAACATCCTGACAAAGGTGCTGGCAAAGAAATTCCAGGCGAAGTAAACAAATCAACCGGCTATTATAATGATATGAGGCTCAAAAGGTATTTTACCCCTTTAATCATAATAATAAATTAACGAATATTGTAAATAACCAATATAATAAACTAACTAAGAAAAGAAGCTTCGATTTGATATCAGTAAATCGGAGCTTCTTTTGAGTTTCATTAAGATTATTTCTTAAACAAATCTTAATGTGTTACATAATTGGATTTTAATGTTACAATTGATACAATAAGAACAACATAAAACTTCCGGAGGCAATTATGTATAAAGTATTAGTATGTGATGATGAGAAAGACATTGTATCAGCAATCAGCATTTATTTAACCAGCGATGGCTACGAGGTAATCCCGGCGCGAAACGGGCTGGAGGCGCTCGATATAGTAAAACACAATGATGTGCATCTTGTCCTGATGGATATAATGATGCCTGTCATGGACGGCATAGAGGCGATGGTGGAAATCAGAAAAATCTCTAATGTGCCGGTCATACTGCTCACTGCCAAAAGTGAGGATACTGACAAGGTACTCGGGCTCACGGTCGGAGCAGACGACTATGTGACGAAACCGTTTAACCCGGTAGAGTTGCAGGCGAGGGTGAAGTCGCAGATCAGGAGATACATGCTTCTTGGCGCAGGCAATACAAGCGCAGGAAAGCTGGTAATCGGCGGCATTGAGCTGGATGACAAATCAAAGACAGTGACAGTTGATGGCGAGGCAGCAAATCTTACACGTACAGAGTACGATATTTTGAAGCTTCTCATGGAGCATCCGGGCGAGGTGTATTCGCCGAATCAGATATATGCAAAGGTCTGGAAGGATGAGCCGTATGGGACAGAAAACACGGTGGCGGTACATATCCGTCATCTCAGAGAAAAGGTTGAGATAAATCCGGCTGAGCCAAGGTACTTAAAGGTCATCTGGGGTCGCGGATACAAAATTGACGCTGAATAGGTGCATGCTTGATACAGCTTTGTCAAGTGAAGCACTATAAAATGGAAGGTGAATGATATGAAAAAAATATCAAGAAATCTGTGGCTTAAGCTGGCGGCATTTATAGTATGCTCGGTCATGGCGGCAGGGCTTGTTGTAACAACGTTAGTTGCAGTGTATACAAACAATTATGAAAGTACAGCACAGCTAAGGGATGAAATTCATGCGAATATTGCAGGAGCCTATAGCAGACAGATGGTGTACAATTATGAATCCGGTGATGACAATGCATTTTCGCAGATGATGGACGATACCAATCTGCAGGCCGCAGTGGTAAAGAGTAATGAAACATCAGAGGACAAGGTAGATGTAAAATCTGATGCAGCAAAGGTGTATTCAAGTGTGGATGAAATATCAAATCCGGATTATATTTTTAGCTACAAGGCAAAGAACTTAAAGTGGAACAGGCTATCATATCTGTGGGATGCAATGAGCGGCAGCTATGAAGAGTCAGACGCTGCTTCAAGCGATATGAACAGTGAGAGAATCAGCTCAATCATGTATTCCAAGACAAATGGGCTCTTTTATCTGTGCCTGAATGATGGTACCGCTTATGTCATTCCAAAGGTGAGGGTGATGACAGGCTCTAACGATAACAGCTCGCTTGGCTTATATAAGGCAGTTGAGAAAACCGATGAGAATGGAAATAATTACTTTGCCTACGAGGAGATGTTTACAGGCCAGTCACTCGATATTACAGGCTTCACCGAGTGGAAAAATGTAAAGTGCTATGATGAAAAAGGAAATCATATAAAGTGTGGCATGAATCTGAGTGATGACGGCGATTCGCGCTTTGATAGTGACGGCTCTTACTACGATTATGATGAGGATATTTATTATGACAGCTACGAAATCATAAAAGTGGTGGAGCAGGTGAATGAGAGCTATGAGCTTTTACCGGATACCTTTAATATATCGGATACCGGAATTGTGTACTATCCATACACCCAAACGGAAGATAAGCCTGAGTACTATTATGTGTATGCAAAGCTTCCGCAGCAGCTTCAGGAAAAGGGCGATTACTTCAATCAGGCAGACAGCTTACTTGACGTCATGGAATTTACAGAGGCTCATTTGAGTGTATTGTTTGTCATATTTATACTTGGTTTTGTGATTACAGCGGGATATCTGCTGACAGTTGCCGGAAAACGTGCAGAGTCAGAGGAAATTAAATTACGATTATATGACAGGCTGCCGTATGAGGTGATGCTTGGAGTGACAATGTTTGCAGACTTTATGGTATTTCCGGCAGGCTTTTTGCTTATAAAGCAGCTTCCGGTGGTGGCACTCATTTGTCTGGCGGCAACCATGGTTTCGCTTGAAGCAATCCTGTCAACATACGTAAGAATCAGGGCACATGAGTTCTGGAAGCATACACTGTGCTACTATGTTGTTAGATTTTTCTTAAAGCCTGTCAAAAAGCTATGCAGGATGGTATTTGCCCCAATCAGATACGGCTTTTCATGGATAGGAAGAAATGTACCGCTGTTTTTGATCAGTATGCTGGCATTCGGTTTTATATGTCTGCTTGAGCTTATAGGCTTTGGAATAGGGAGTATTGGATTTATATTCATTATAAAGCTTATAGAGCTTGCTCTGCTTATCGCATTTATCATGCAGTATGACAGGATAAGATGCGCCGCAAAGGCTATAGCAAACGGTGATTTTTCACAGCCGGTTGATACGTCAAGACTCATGCTGTTTTTCAGAAAGCATGGAGAGGATTTGAACAATGTGAGCAATGGAATAGAGGCCGCGGTCTCTGAAAAAATGAAGAGCGAGCGCTTCAGGACGGAGCTCATCACAAATGTGTCGCATGATATCAAGACACCGCTCACCTCGATTATCAATTATGTGGACCTGTTGCAGAAGGAGGACATAGATAACGAGAATGTACGCGAATATCTTGACGTTCTCGACAGACAGTCATCACGTCTGAAAAAATTAATTCAGGATTTACTTGAGGCTTCAAAGGCATCTACCGGCAGCATAAATGTAGAACTGGAGGAACTGGATGCGGCTGTTATGCTGTCACAGGTAGCTGGAGAATACAAAGAAAAATTCGAGAAAAATAATCTTGACTTAATTATTAAAAATGACGTTACGCCTGTTATGATTCAGGCAGATGGACGACATCTGTGGAGAGTGTTTGATAATCTGATGAACAACATCAACAAATACGCCCAGCCGGGCACGAGAGTGTACATTGACATCATTCCAAAGGACAGCGGAGCCATCATAACCTTCAAGAATGTATCAGCTACACCGCTTAATATTTCAAGCGATGAGCTTAAGGAGCGTTTTGTCAGAGGAGACAGCTCACGAAATACCGAGGGCAGCGGACTGGGACTGTCTATTGCAGAAAGCCTTATGAAGCTTATGAATGGTACTTTGGAGCTGACTGTGGATGGCGATCTTTTTAAGGTGACGCTGGAGTTTTAGGCTTTTTAAAACAATAAAAGCCGGGGCAGATGCCCCGGCTTAAAAAATTATTTTTCGCATTCTTTTACAAAATCAACTACTTCCATATTCTTTTTCATTATATTATCGTCTTTTTCCATTTCACTAATTGTCATCCAATAATAGTGTCGGGAGTTAATAGAAAAGTCGTTTTTATTCATTATTTTTGGAATATTTTTAAATTCTATTTCGTACAGCCTATGGTTATACACTCTGTTTTCGTTATGGCTTACGGAATATTTTTCCTGTACTCTGGATGATATATATTTGCATTTGATTTCTTTTTTGGGTATACCTAAGTCATTTGATAAATTACTGATGATAAAGGCTTCATTGTCTTTATCTGCGGTTTTTAAATTGGGAAACAGCTTACAGTCCCATCTTTCATCATAATATGTAAGATATTTTGTTTTTATGCCGGGGGCACTGTTTTTGATTATAATTAATGAATGATTATGCTGTATCATGTCTAACCCTGTTATATCTTTCATTAAATCGTTATAGTCGTATTTATCCTTATACATATGAAAAATATCTTTTGCTATCTTCATACAATATAAAATACCTAT
>OHMG01000806.1_pt1 | contig 10895 bp, 8 predicted proteins | sample 1569281 | NCBI WGS metagenome assembly OHMG01 (sample SAMEA3879581, study PRJEB24766) | human gut metagenome | biome: human-associated habitat; feature: feces | place: USA | collected 1985/1987 | reverse complement strand
CGCTTCGGTCGTTGCAGAACAGACGTCCCCCGGACGTCTTGCAACCCATCTTCCGCAAGGCTCCGGTTGTTGTGGGGCAGGCTCTCTATAATGATAAGACAGGAAAGGTAGGATTTTTATGATTAGATTTAATAACGATTATAACCGCGGTGCATTTGATTGCATTTTGAAGGCACTGGCGGATACAAATACAACCAGCTATCCGGGATATGGTGAGGATGAGTGGTGCGATAAGGCTGAGCAGATTATTAAGGGGCTTATTGGCAGAGATGATTCCATGATTAAATTTATTCCGGGTGCGACACAGGCCAATTATGTTGTGGTTGCGGCGGCGCTTTCACCGGTGCAGAGCGTGATTGCAGCGGATACGGGACATATCAATTGCCACGAGGCCGCTTCTATTGAGAATACAGGTCATAAGATTCTTGCACTTCCTAACACGGATGGTAAAATCAGTGCTGCGCAGATTGAGGCGTGTGCCGCAGAGTATTATGACAATGCAAAGCCTGAGTATCTGACAGAGCCAAAGATGGTTTATATTTCATTTCCGACTGAGCAGGGTACTCTTTACACGAAAAGAGAGCTTTGCGATATCAGTGCTGTCTGCAAGAAATACGGCATGTACCTGTTTGTTGATGGTGCGAGAATGGGCTATGGACTGGGTTCAGATAAAAATGACCTTACACTTTGTGATTTTGCCATGCTTTCGGATGTTTTTTATATCGGTGGCACAAAGTGTGGTGCGCTCTTTGGCGAAGCGCTGGTTATAAATGCTGAGGATATCAAGTATCGTTTTAAGGCTTATATGAAGCAAAACGGTGCAGTGCTTGCAAAGGGCTGGCTGATGGGCTTGCAGTTTGCCACTATGCTTGAGAATGGCGATTATTTTGAAAAGACAAAGCGTGCTGATGAGCTTGCCATGCAGATTAAAGAGGCATTTGAACAGAAGAAGGTACCGTTTTGGGTTGAGAGCTTTACAAATCAGCAGTTTGTGATTTTATCGGATGAGCAGAAGAAGACACTTGCCGAGAAGTACTATTTTGAAGAGATGGAAAGAGAAAAAGAGGGCACTGTAGTGCGATTCTGCACCAGCTGGGCCACAAAACAGGAGGAGGTTGATGCACTGGTTTTAGATATATCAAAGCTGGTGTAGTAACAGATTTATAGTTTTTCGTACATTTCGTATAGTTTTTTAAATTTATGCTTGCATTATTCTAAACTTTTTGGTAGAATAATGCTTGTTCGCAGGAGTGGCGGAATTGGCAGACGCGCAGGCTTCAGGTGCCTGTGGTAGCAATATCGTGTGGGTTCAAGTCCCATCTCCTGCATTAACAGGGAAGTCGGTGAACGGCTTCCTATTTTATTTTGTGCAGATAATTTTGAAAGCCTATTGGCTATTAATGGTCTGTAACCGTTGCCTGCCACACTGAGGGGTACAGCTGTCACAGGAATTTGATTATTATATTGGAGATGGGATTGCAGCGTGAAGAGATTGAATCTATCTTATATTAATGTAATATGTGTGTTTGTTTTGTCCTTTGCTGTTATGGAGTATGTAAATCTTTTGATTGGCAGAGTGGGCGGATTTCCTGTGCTTGCAGGGGTGCTTGTGTCATATTCCGTTATGAGATATGGCAGCTTTGCAAGGAAAAATATGGCATGCTACATGGGCATCTATATACTGACATGGTTTATCGGCACGGTAGTGCTCTTTATCTCAAAATACTCAGGCTGGGGCAATATCAAAAAGCTTGGTCCGGCGCAGTATTTTAAGGCACTGTACGGCTCAACCCTGTCAGAGATATGGGGATATTTTTTTGCAATTGTGCTCATGCTGACAGTGATTGTTTCACTTTTTCCGCTTATCGTAATAAAAAACAGGAAAATATATGCACGGTATGTGTTGGGAAATACGCTTTTTTGGACGATAATACTCATACCGCTTAGGTTTATAGATAAGAAATTTGTCAATCACAAGGTGATGTGGCAGGCCGGCTGTATGATGGCCTTTGCTGTGCTTTTGCTTGTGCTGGAGCTTTTCGTTGTATACAGATTGGTGAAATACAGGTATTGCGATGAGCATGCAGACAGGAAAGTGCGCATTCACAGACGCAGAGTTCGAAGGAAAACATTAAAAGCTGTAATAGTCATTGTGCCGGTCGTTGTCATTGCAATTATTGTTGTTTACACATATTTCATGTCGCCTTCAAACGAGCCGGCTGAGTATGAAAAGGTCGCAAGCTGTATCACAAATGATGACAGGCTTGGGCCTATGGTTTATGACAGTCAGGTGTATATTCCGATAACCATAGAGCTTGACTATGCAGGGACCGGCAGTCCGCTTGGCTATATTGTATACAAGGATCAGGACTATGGCAGCAGGTACTATGAGCTTGCAGCTTCAAACCTCTTATATATGAATAAGAACGGTGACGATACATATTTACAGATGTCGGGCAACGCATCAAATTCATACAAGAAGCTGTCTGTAGTTGAAAAAAGCAATTCATGGAAGGACTGCAGCGTTTTTCTCATGTGGGATGAGGAGTGGCAGTCAGAGTCGCGCTACAGCAAGGATGTCACAGGCTATACGGAGTGCGATGAGGATTTCATAAAAAGTCTTGAGGATACCTTTGGTGCAGTGAAAATAAATCCGGCAGACTTCAAGGACTATGATGCCTATTTTACAATAGAGGGCTACAAATCCATGAAGGATGCCATAGAAAGTGACAGTCATGTGGGCACCTGGGTGGGCTGCATACTGGCAAAAGACGATAAATTTTACTATGGCAGCTACGATAATGAAATCACAGGCGGACAGCTTCAGATGCTGCGCCATGTGCTTGGCGGTAATTGATATAGCATTTAATTTTTGCCGAAAGAAAATTAAAGTAAAAAGAAATAAAAAAAGGATTTTTAAAAATCACGTCGAATAATAACTAGTGTAGAGCATAATTAGTGGAATGTAACGCTATTTGTTACATGTGTGTGTGAATAGCAGCAGAACATAACGACTGTGACAGCGAGGAGGCAGATAAATGACTATTCGCGAGCAGATAGAAAAACGTGAGCAGGAAATACTTAGTCCGTTCGCATGCCTGAGCACCAACTCAAGAGGCAGGGACTATGATGAGCCGCAGTGCGATATCAGGCCTGTTTTTCAGCGGGACAGGGACAGGATACTGCATAGCAAGGCATTCAGGCGTCTGAAAAATAAGACACAGGTGTTTCTTACACCAAAGGGTGACCATTACCGCACACGTATGTCGCATACACTTGAGGTGTCGCAGAATGCCAGGACAATAGCCAAGGCACTGAGGCTGAATGAGGATCTGGTGGAGGCTATAGCGCTGGGACACGATCTGGGGCATACACCGTTTGGACATGCGGGTGAGCGTATCCTCAATGAGATATATGAGGGTGGCTTTAAGCATAATGAGCAGAGTGTGCGCATAGTGGAGAAGCTCGAAAAGGACGGGGCAGGACTCAATCTGACCTGGGAGGTCAGAGATGGTATGCTAAATCACCAGACTTCGCTCATGCCACACACCTTAGAGGGCAAAATAGTCAGGCTTTCAGACAAGATAGCCTACATAAATTCAGACTTTGATGATGCAATCCGCGCACAGCTTCTGTGTGAGGATGATATACCGCTTGAGATAAGAAACACGCTTGGAAACAGCACCAAGGCCAGGCTCAATCATATGGTGCACAATATCATCACAAACAGCATGGGAAAGGACGATATATGCATGTCAAAAGAGTCCGCGCAGGCAATGCAGGATTTGCGTAAATTCATGTTCGCAAACCTCTATAACAATCCAGTTGCAAAAAGCGAGGAGAAAAAGGCCAAGGCGATGCTCAAGCAGCTTTATTTCTATTATATGGAGCATATAGAGGAGCTGCCGCAGAAGTATCTCGCCATGCTAGGGCAGGGTGATGACAAGGGGCGCATCATATGCGACTATATATCAGGCATGACAGACCAGTATGCCACCACGAAATTCCACGAGTATTTCGTACCGGTAGCCTGGGAAATCGACGGATATTGATAATTCGTACAGACTCTTAGCAGCGTAGCGTTAGCCGGTTGTAAGAGCTAAGTGCCGCACTGCAGACGCGCTCGCCGGGCGACACAAATGACAACAAAGATGAACAGTAAGGGGATGATAAAATGCCGTACTACTCTGACGAGCTTATAGAGGAGGTACGTTCGCGAAATGACATAGTCGATGTCATAGGAAGCTACGTGCACCTTCAGAAAAAGGGAAGTACCTATTTTGGATTATGCCCATTCCATAACGAAAAGACAGGATCCTTTTCCGTCTCACCGAATAAGCAGATGTACTATTGCTTCGGCTGTGGAGCCGGAGGCAATGTATTTACATTTCTCATGCAGTATGAGAACTTCACCTTCCCAGAGGCCATGCAGGAGCTTGCAGACCGTGTGGGAATTGAGCTTCCCAAGCAGGAGATGACCTCAGCACAAAGGAGGGAGGCAGACAGGCGCACACAGCTGCTTGAGATAAATAAAGAGGCTGCAAAGTATTTTTATATGCTGCTTCGTGGACCGAGAGGACAAAGGGCGCATGAGTATTTCAAAAAGAGAGAGCTGTCTGATGAGACAATGCAGAAGTTCGGGCTTGGTTACTCGGACCAGTACAGTGATGATCTGTACAAGTATCTGCGCAGCAAGGGCTATGATGATGAGATACTTAAGGAGACAGGTCTTGTGACGATAGATGAGGTCAGAGGCGGGCACGATAAGTTCTGGAATCGTGCGATGTTTCCGATTATGGATGTGCACAACCGCGTCATAGGCTTTGGAGGCCGGGTGATGGGTGACGGAGAGCCAAAGTATTTAAACTCTCCGGAGACAAAGATATTTGATAAGAGCCGTAATCTTTACGGACTTAATATAGCAAGGAGCACGAGGAAAAACCAGCTCCTTTTGTGTGAGGGCTACATGGATGTCATAGCACTGCATCAGGCGGGCTTTGACAATGCGGTGGCGTCGCTTGGCACGGCGCTTACGAGCGGACATGCCTCACTATTAAAGAGGTACACCAATGAGGTGTATCTGACATATGACAGTGATGGCGCCGGGGTAAAGGCAGCGCTGCGTGCGATTCCGATACTCAAGGAGGTAGGCATCACAACAAAGGTCATTAACATGCGGCCGTACAAGGACCCGGATGAGTTTATCAAGGCGCTCGGCGCACAGGAGTATGAGGAGCGTATCAAAAAGGCTGAAAACAGCTTTATGTTTCAGATACGGATCATGCAGGCAGGCTATGATATGGACGATCCCGAGTCAAAAACCGCATTTTATAATGAAATCGCAAAGAAGCTGCTTGGTTTTACCGAGGAGCTTGAGCGGACAAACTATACGCAGGCAGTGTCAAGAGAGTACAGCATACCATACGACGACTTAAGAAAGCTCGTAAACAGTATGGCAATGAAGGGCGGTATCGTAAAGCCCCAGACAAAGCTTAAAAGTGGAATCAATGAGAAAAATAAAAAGGAGGATGGAATGAAGCAGTCGCAGAAGCTTCTCCTCACATGGCTCATAGAGGATAATTCACTTTTTGACAGGATAAAGGGGCGTATCAGTGCAGATGATTTTACCGAAGAGCTGTACCACAAGGTGGCTAAGGAGGTTTTTTCACAGTATGAGACCACGCATACAGTAAATCCTGCCAGGATAGTAAGCATGTTTACCGATGAGGACGAACAGCGTGAGGTGGCAGGGCTTTTCAATGCCACAATCCATCAGGTGGAGGGCAAAAATGACAAGGCAACCGCACTCAGGGAGACTGTTATCCGCATCAAGCAAAACAGCATAGACTACCGCTCAAAGCATCTGGCACCTACAGATATGGAGGGCATGATGAGGATTATTGAGGATAAGCGTGCACTCGAAGAATTGCAAAAAATACCAGAATAAAGAGGAAAATAAAATGGCAAAGAAAAAGGAACAAAAAGACATGGCACAGGAGCAGGAGCTGAGACTGAAATTCCAGCAGAAGCTTATTGAGATTCTTGAGCTTGGAAAAAAGAAAAAGAATATGCTCGAATACCAGGAAATTGCAGATTTTTTCAAGGACTTAAATCTGGATCCGGAGAAGTTTGAGATGGTAATAGATTATCTCGAGCAAAACGGAATAGACGTGCTTAAGATCAGCAATGATGATGACGTGGATGATGATATCATACTCGATGAAGAGGATGAGGTAGAGGTTGAAAAGATTGATCTCTCAGTACCGGAGGGAGTCAGCGTCGAGGATCCTGTCCGTATGTATCTTAAGGAAATAGGTAAGGTACCTCTTCTCTCAGCAGATGAGGAGATTGAGCTCGCCCAGAATATGGAGGACGGAGCGGTAGCAACCGAGAAGATTAATGTACTGAAGGGCCGCCTTGATGGTGCATCGGAAGAGGAAAAGGCTGAGATAAAGGAAGAGATAAAGACACTGCAGAGGGATGTGGACAAGGGAGCAGATGCCAAAAAGCGTCTTGCAGAAGCAAACCTGCGTCTTGTTGTCAGCATCGCAAAGAGATATGTGGGAAGAGGAATGCTTTTCCTTGACCTGATTCAAGAGGGAAACTTAGGTCTTATCAAGGCAGTTGAGAAGTTCGACTACAAGAAGGGCTACAAATTCTCTACATATGCCACCTGGTGGATTCGCCAGGCTATCACAAGAGCCATAGCCGATCAGGCCAGAACAATCCGTATTCCTGTGCATATGGTTGAGACGATCAACAAGCTCATCCGTGTGTCAAGGCAGCTCCTTCAGGAGCTTGGCAGAGAGCCTTCACCGGAGGAAATTGCCAAGGAGATGAGCATGCCGGTAGATCGTGTGCGTGAGATACTCAAGATATCGCAGGAGCCTGTTTCGCTTGAGACTCCGATCGGTGAGGAGGAGGATTCACATCTTGGTGATTTCATCAAGGATGATAATGTACCGGTTCCTGCAGATGCGGCAGCATTCACACTTCTTAAGGAGCAGCTTGAGGAGGTGCTTGGAACTCTTACAGAGAGAGAGCAGAAGGTACTCACACTCCGCTTTGGCTTAGAGGACGGCAGAGCCAGAACACTTGAAGAGGTAGGTAAGGAGTTCAACGTCACTCGTGAGCGTATCCGCCAGATTGAGGCAAAGGCACTAAGAAAGCTTCGTCATCCTAGCAGAAGTAGAAAGCTTAAGGACTACTTAGAGTAAGATGATTAGGCTATCCAGAAGAATGAAGGCAGTGGCATCAATGGTCACGGCCGGCTACACGCTGTGTGATGTGGGAACCGACCATGGCTATGTGCCTATTGCCCTGGTGCAGGGTAATATAATACCGAAGGCAATTGCTGTTGATATAAATAAGGGACCGCTTGAGCGCGCCAATGAGCATATAAGGGCAAACGGTCTGACAGAGCAGATTACAACAAGGCTTTCCAATGGGCTTGAAGCGATACACGACGGAGAGGTTGACTCTATTGTCATAGCAGGAATGGGAGGAGAGCTTGTTATTCACATTTTAACCGCAGGGGAGACAGTGTGCAGGTCGGCAAAGGAGCTGATTCTGCAGCCACAGTCGGAAGTGAGCAAAGTCCGTGAATATGTAAGGAACACAGGCTATAAGATAGTTGATGAGGATATGATTTTGGAGGACGGAAAATACTATCCGATGTTCAGATGTGTGCCGTGTGCGGACAATTCCGCATGGGACAATATGGACGAGACGACGGTTACTGTATGCGATTTGTACGGACCTGTACTTATCAAAAACGGTAATCCGGTGCTTCGGAAGTTCCTTGTCAGGGAACACCACAAGCTGGCTGCCATCATGCAGCAGCTAAGGACACAGGAGATGAGTGATTCCATCATGGACAGAATCGAGCAGATAAACGAGATGATGGCATACAATGAGGCAGCATATTCGACTATGGGGGCAATAAGAAATGCAGGAATATAGTGTGAAGGTGACCTTGCCGGACGGACAGGTCATGGCAGTGACAGCATCGGAAAGTGATACTTTAGAAGCCGTAGCGGACAGATTCAAGGATTATTATGAGGATGACATAATCCTTGGAATTGTAAACGGCAGGCTTCGTGAACTGAATAAGAAAATAAAAAGTGACTGTGAGCTTAGCTTTGTGACGACAGGTGACAGGGATGGCAGGCGTACATACAGAAGAAGTGTTGTGCTGCTTTTGCAGAGGGCTATATACGATGTATATGGCAGCATGACACAGCTTCATGTGATGCATTCACTCGGTGAGGGCTATTATTGTCAGCTTGAGAAAAGTGTGACAGAACATGATATCGACAGGATAGTATGCAGCATGTACTCATTTGTGGAAAAAGACCTCCCAATTACCAAGCACAGTGCAAAAACACAGTATGCGGAGCAGCTTTTCAAGGAAAAAGGGCAGCATGATAAGGAGAGGTTATTGCACTACAGGAGAAGCTCCAGAGTCAATCTCTATGAGCTGGATGGTGTGGTGGATTATTTCTACGGATTTATGGCACCCTCGACAGGCATGCTCAAATACTTTGATATAGTGCCGTATGAGAGTGGCTTCGTGCTTCTTTTTCCGGGTGCCAACAGCAGGAGCGTTGAGCCGCTTGTGACATCAAATAAGCTGTTTCATACGCTGGATGATTCCAGGGAATGGAGCAAGATGCTTGGAATAGGCACGATAGGCTCACTAAATGATGCGATTGCAGCAGGCAGGGGACAGGAAATCATGCTGCTCCAGGAGGCACTGATGGAGCAGAAGATAGGAAATCTTGCAGCGCAGATCGCTTCGGATGACAAAAAGAAATTTGTCATGATAGCAGGTCCTTCATCATCAGGCAAGACATCGTTTGCCAACAGACTGTCAATCCAGCTTATCGCAAAGGGCAGAAAGCCACATCCGTTAAGTCTGGATGACTACTATGTGGACAGGGAGTTTTGCCCGAAGAATCCGGACGGAAGCTTTGATTTTGAGTGCCTTGAATCTATTGATGTAAAGCTGTTCAATGAGGATATGAACAGGCTTCTTAAAGGAGAGGCTGTTGATATGCCTTCCTTCAATTTCAAGACAGGAAAGAGAGAGTACCGCGGAAGAAAGCTGGTGCTTGGCCCTGATGATATACTTGTTATTGAGGGTATTCACGGCTTAAATGACAGGCTTTCACAGCTTATCCCGTCTGAGCACAAGTTCAAAATCTATATCTCAGCGCTTACACAGCTCAATATTGATGAGCACAATCCTCTTTCCACCACAGATGAAAGACTTATACGCCGGATTGTGCGTGATGCGCGTACACGAGGTACCAATGCCATGGAGACCATCGCTATGTGGCCGTCTGTCAGAAAGGGTGAAAGGGAGAATATCTTTCCTTTCCAGGAACAGGCGGATGTGATGTTCAACTCTGCACTTGTGTATGAGCTTGCGGTACTCAAGGTGTATGCGGAGCCGTTGCTTTTTGGCATAGAAAGAGACTGCCCGGAGTATCTCGAGGCAAAGAGGCTGCTTAAGCTCTTAGACTACTTTCTTCCGATGCCGGCTGACGGCATACCAAACAATTCACTGCTTCGTGAGTTTGTAGGAGGAAGCTGCTTTAACGTTTAAAACTAAAAAATCCCGCTCGCAGTATTTATGGTCTGCAAAAGGCAGACTGCATCATATACAACAGCAATAATAGTTACCGGGAAATAACAAAATGCAACTGAGATATCTCAGTTGCATTTTTAATGGTGCACCTTGCGGCGCACGTTACTAATAAGTTATTTTACGAAACGCCAATAGGCTTTAGATTATTAAAATACGCAGGACGATAAGCCGGGTTATGTCGTTGAGTGATCATCTATCTAGGACGCCTGTTGCCAGACGCCTCAAGCGACCTACCTAAAGCTGGCGGGCCACGTCAAAGCTTTGTTTCGGTCTTGCTTCGGATGGGGTTTACATGTGCCCTCCCTGTTACCAGTGAGGCGGTAGTCTCTTACACTGCCATTCCACCCTTACCACAAAAGTGGCGGTATATTTCTGTTGCACTGTCCTTAGAGTTTCCTCCACCGGCCGTTAACCGGCATCCTGCCCTGTGAAGCCCGGACTTTCCTCACCTGCGGTCTTTCGACACCTGCAGCCGCGATCACCTGTCCTGCATATTTATTTAATATACCAAGCATTTTTCCAAAAATCAAGCCCTTTTACCAACTTTAATAAACGAAATATAAAATGTTTCTTAAAAGACGATAGGTCTATTGACGGTTTTTATCTTCAATATTATCTTAATAATGTAAAGAGCGATTTAAAACCTCAAATGCATAGCGTGGACACTGTATGAGGTAAGAATTTGGCTATAATGAAAATATAGGGTGAGGCGGTAATATGAGAGAAAAATTTATCAGATTTATGAATGGAAGAAACGGGATGGACGAGCTTGCAAGGGCTGAGTCATGGGTAGTAATGATATTACTTGTGGTTTCAATATTTACAAGGTCGGCGATACTTGATATACTGGCTATAGGACTGATGATACATATGTATTTTCGTGTATTTTCAAGGAATGTAAGCAAGCGCTATGCAGAGAATCAGAAGTTTTTAAATGCCAGGTATGAGTGGACCGTAAAGGCTGAGCGCAGGAAAAAGCGCTTTGCACAGAGGAAGCAGTACAAGTTCTTCAAGTGCCCTATGTGCAAGCAGGAGGTCAGGGTGCCAAGAGGACATGGCAAGATCTGTATAACCTGTCCGAAGTGCCGGGAGCAGTTCGTGAGACGCAGCTAGTACATCGAATAATAAGTAACCAGCCATATGACTTGCCTGATTTCCCATCTGCGGCGTTGTAGTCAATCGACGTAGCCACCGCTACGCCTCATTCCTCCGCCTTGCAGATGAAAATTCATTCTGCGTCATA
>OHMG01000801.1_pt1 | contig 10981 bp, 8 predicted proteins | sample 1569281 | NCBI WGS metagenome assembly OHMG01 (sample SAMEA3879581, study PRJEB24766) | human gut metagenome | biome: human-associated habitat; feature: feces | place: USA | collected 1985/1987 | reverse complement strand
CATCTGACCACACCTATATTATAACTTACCCATTTCTTTTATACAATCAATTTTTTGCATTATAATCCATGATTGTTCAGATAATTTGCCACACCATTGATTCCGTCATTGGTATGAATATACCTGTCAAAAACCATTTGAATAATTTCCACTTCATCCTCTGCCGTCTTCAATATCATTCAGCATCCGCATAAATTCCTGACGACCTTTTATATTCTTTATACCTATAAATCGTCCGCTCACTGACATTGTTCCGCTTCGCAATCTCCACCATCGTCATACCGCTCTTCTTTAATATACTTCCATACGCCTGATTTATATATTGTTATTATTCCTTACGAATTCTTTCAACTACACTTTCCTGACTCATCTTTTTAAACTGATACTTAGGAATCGCATATGCAATTCCACTTAATATCGGAACCATAAGCAGGCACGGTACGATTGTAAGATGCATCTGAAAGAAAAATGCCGTACCAAGCGTATTTATTAAAATCTGCTTTGCTCCAACCACAACTAACAATACTGCAATCATAAATGCGCCTCCCAAATATAGGAATCCCTCAGCCACTAGCATTTTCGATATCTGTTTTTTCGTCATTCCAACAACTTCCAAAAGTGCCAGTTCTTTTTTTCTGCTAATTACAGAAGTTGCTGTTGTATTAAAGAAATTCATAATGCCAATAAAGGCTAAAATAACGACAAGGAAACTACCGATCATATAATATTTACTGACAAACCGCCTAAAGCTCGCCTTCATATCCAATACAGAAAAAACATTTATCATATCATTTTCTTTCAAAACATTTTTATCAATGTATTCTTTTACTTGCTTATCCTCTCCCTTCTTGGCATCAATAGTAGCATACATTGCTGATTGATTTTCTGTCTGGGTGATATACTCTTCTTCTGGGACCATTACTGTAATATAAACAGAATCTGCATACGGATAATCCAGGGAATATGGCATCATAGCTTCTCCGATCACCCCATAATCTTTCTGCTTTCCGTTTCCGTACTCCATTTTAAAAGTTTCGCCAGACTGATAATAAGAAACTGGTTGTTCTGTATATTTATCACTATAGTCCACAATCACATAATCCCCACTTTTAAACGTATCCCAGGAACATTTTTCCCCTTTCCATTTTAACATATCAAACACCGCTTCACTAATTCCGAGGAAATGAACCTTTACCGTATTATCCGCTTTTGTTTCCTCCCAGATTTGCTTTTCATAATCTGTCCAGTTTTCTTTGTTTTTTTCTGCCAATGTCTCCCACGTTTTCAAAAGTGCCGGTTCCATCTTATGTCTTTCTTCCGAATAATACACATATCCTGTTTTCTCACTTTCCGGACACTTATTCAGAATCTCTTTGATTTCAGGTGTAATACCGTTGAAATTCGTATTTGACAAACTTTCCGTCATCTGATCCAGTTGAAAATCGGAAGCTAAAAACACTTTTCGGAAAGAATCAAAATCATATCCCTGCACCAACATCACGATACAGTTGACAACCACCATAGAAAGAGCGATAGAAAGCATAACAATCAATCCCTTTTTCCAATTTCGTAACACATTTTGAACTGCCATCCCCCACCAGGTTACGGAAGTATTCTTTTTTATTTTCCTATGTGACTGCTCTCCTTCTGCCAAACGCAGAGCTTCCACAGGCGAAACTCTTTCCACCATTTTACAAGCCTGTAGACTGGATAAATACACCGTTAAAAGTGTCAGAAGAGCTGCTGCAAAAAAAATCAAAGGATTAGCTGATAATCTCCACGCCTGCATACGTACAATTTTCTTCAACTGCTTTCCCGTTGTCCCCACATTCTTTAACAATCCGTAAGCCCGGATATCCGTTTTCACAGAAATGTTAAAAATATTATAAATAATTAAGTAACCAGCCAATATCACAAACAGTACCATTACAATAAAGGAAGTGAATGAAAATGAATCCTCTTCAAAAAGATTATATGCCGGATTGATCTCCAATCCTGTCCCTGCTTTCGTAAATCCTGCTGTCTTAGATATATTTTCTGTTTTCTTTTCCAGATTCCAAAGATTCTTGTACCAGACAGAATACTCTTTCCCTCCATTGTAGATGCCATTTTCTAATTCTTCCTGCGTAACGGGATAACGATTCTCCTTTGCATAGGCTTCGGATACCCAGACCATCTGACCTAAAACAGCTTTATCCCCCTGCCAGAATCCACATATCTGAAACGTATCTGTCTTATATTGTTTCAGCATGGGATTTACTTCCCAGGTCAGCGTTACTTCTTCCCCAATCTTTGGTGTAACACCCAGAGATTCCAATATCGTGCTGCTAAGTGCTACTTCATTTTCTTTCTCCGGCAGTCTTCCTGTAGTTGGCAGACAATTAAAACTTTCTGCCATATTTTCATCTGCATATCGGACCTCTACGGAAAATCCAAACCGTTCGTCCATTCCAGCTCCCAGAAAAATACCGGAACCATATCGTTCCACATCTTCATCCTGTTCTATTGTTTTTTGCAATCTCTCCGCATCTTCTTCTGACAAATTCTGCGCAATAGCATGGGATGAATCCATAAATTGCTTAATTTCCGTTGCTCTTTTGGAAAGTATCATGGATACACTCCCCACAAAGAGGCTTGTAAATAACAGTGATGTCAACATGATTGCAATAACAGCAATAATATTTCTTGCTCGGTTCATTTTCATAAAACGTTTCGTCAATAATCGTAACGTTTCTTTATTCTCTACTTTTACCATATAAACGCCCTCACTATACCAAACCACTGTCTGAAACAATTTTTCCGTCTTCTATCTGTAAAATCCGGTCTGCCATCTGGGCAATCTCTTCATTATGGGTAATCATAACGATGGTCTGGTGAAAACGCTTACTGGTTACTTTCAGAAGCCCTAATACATCCTGACTTGTTTTCGAATCCAAATTTCCAGTCGGCTCGTCAGCGAGCAAAATGGCTGGTTTTGCAGCTAAAGCCCTTGCAATTGCCACTCTCTGTTGCTGTCCACCGGATAGAGCGCTTGGCAGGTTTTCCAATTTTGTCCGAATACCCAGTGTATCAATAATTTCATCTACATAACCTTTTTCTACCTTTTTTCCATCCAGTTTCACAGGAAGAACAATATTTTCCCATACATTCAACATCGGAACCAAGTTATACTGTTGAAATACAAATCCAATATTTCTACGCCTAAAAATAGTAAGCTTTTCATCTGTCATATGGCTTAAATTCTGTCCGTCAACAATGACCTGACCGGATGTTGGATTATCTAATCCTCCAATCATATGAAGCATCGTAGACTTTCCGCTCCCAGAAGTTCCAACAATCGCTACAAACTCCCCCTTTTCCACTTCTAAATTTACACCATCAAGGGCTTTGACTTCTGTTTCTCCTTGTCCATATATTTTTCTTAAATTCACTGCTTTTAATATATTCATGCCATCCTCCCATCAAAAAAGCCTGTATTGATCTTTACAATACAGACTTTATCATAACAATGTCTCCATCTTGTTTCTGAAATATCACCGTTTTGATACTATTCCTTTTTTGATATCGGGAGAAACACAGAAAAGGTAGAGCCCTTTTCTCTCTCTGATGTCACTTTTATATACCCCTTTTGTGCCTGAATGATCTCTCTTGCAAGGAATAAGCCAATTCCTACTCCTGGCTGGTCTGCCACTGACAGACTCCGATAAAACCGTCCAAATATCTTTGGTATTTCTTCTTTTTCTATTCCAATGCCATCATCAATGATATCAATCTTTACAAAGAAAGAATTCTGCTCGGCTTTTACCTGAACATTTCCCCCACATGCTGTGTATTTAATCGCATTATCTACAATATTTCCGAGTGCCTCCACGGTCCATTTTGGATCACATCGAACATGCAAATCCGTGTCACATAGGCTCAGAGTAATATTCTTCTCCCTTACTTTTACGTTAAACTGCTGCTGTACGGATGCAAACATCTGTGCAATAGTAGTATCCTCCGAATGTACTGCGATAATTCCACTCTCCATCCGTGACAATTTGACCAATGATTGTATCAGGAAATCTAATTTCTCTGTCTGCTCCAAAATGGTAGCTATCTCCTCCTGATTTTCATGATTTGTTTCAGAGAGTATTTCACCATAAATTTTCAAATTTGAAATAGGAGTCAAGGTCTGATGCGCAATGTCGGAAATAAGTTTCTGTATCACTTCTTTTTGTTCCTGTTGGTTCTTTCTTGCCAGAAAGCTACTGTCTAAATGTTGTTTCATGCTGTTTTCAAGAGCAGAATACTTTTCTTCTGATATTTCTGTCCGTTCCAGTTCTCCATCTATAGCACAATCCAGCATTTGCTGCAGCCGGTTCAAAAGCTTTTTTTCTTTCTGATAAAAAATACTATGCCAGAAGATTCCACTTAAAACAAATATTCCTACAATCAATATAATTAGTTCTATCATCCATTCACCGCCCAGGTATAACCAATTCCATAGACTGTCTTGATATATTCAGGCTTCTGCGTATCATCTTCTAATTTGTCCCTGAGGCGTTTGACTGCAACAGTCAGAGCATGAGCATCCACAAACTCCGTATCTCCCTGCCATACCTCGTCAATCAGATATTCCCGTTTCAATACTTTTCCTCTGTTTTCACACAGCACTCTAAGGAGCTTTTGATCTGTCTTACTAAGTTCAATAGGTTCTCCATCTTTGAAAAATTCCATTTTATCGAAATAGAACTCAAATCCATCAAGCTCCATAGAATTTTTAGCTGCTGCCTCTTTATTTCTAAGCTGCACAGACACTCTTGCACGCAAAACCATCAAGCTAAACGGTTTCGTAATATAATCATTTGCCCCAGCTTCCAATCCTGTTACAATATCTACTTCCATGTTATTTACTGTAAGCAGAATAATCGACACCTGACTATTTTTCCTTATTTCTCTTACAAAATCAATCCCATTCCCATCCGGCAAGTTCACATCTAATAAAACCAATGTGATATCTTCCTTTTTCAAGATTTCTCTAGCTTCCTGCAAAGTTCTGCACTGATAAAAGAAATAGGCATCATTCTTTAAAGCTAGACGGATTCCATCATTTAATTTTTTGTCATCTTCAACAATCAGTAACTTTTCACTCATATTTTCTCTGCTTTCTTACAAATTACGCTAATTGTATCATTGCCAGTTTTATAAATCAAATCATTAAGTCAAAAGCTCCGACAGAATTTATCTTATAAACAGCAAAAAGCTCCCGAAGGAGCTTTCTACGCTTTCAATATACACTAATTCTTTCAACACAATCTCTTCTGCAGCATTCCATATTTGTTTTTCCTCTGCTTCACTATACAATACCGTTGTAAAAACCAATGTCCAAAGTAGGAAAAATTTGAGTAAATTCCGACACTTATTTTATGCAGTTCTATCTTTATGAGATTTCATCAACATCATAATACTTAAAATCCCGGAAGCAGGCACTTCCTCCTGTTTCCTCTGCCGCATAGCAGAACAGACCAAACCGGCAACCAGTAAAATGATCCAGTTTGAAGTACAGCTTATGCACGGTTCCGATGGGTAGCCAGTCTCCCTTATTTACCCGGTAATAGCAGCGTGCTTCATCCTTCATGTTACAGAAATCTGCTTCAAGACGAAAATCCATCTGGTGTGATTCAACAACAGTTCCTTCCGTCATATCCAATATACCATCTTCTTTTTTATCCAGCATAAGGACTTCATATTTTCCATGATGTTTTGTAATGCCAACTGCAGCATAACAGCCCTGCAACGCACACAAACCTGCGACATCGCCCTCTTTCAATGCAGAAGCATCAACAGTAACCTCAGCTGCGCAGGACGGATAACTCATCCTTTGCGTAAGCGTATTTACTGCCTGTGTAAGCTCTGTACAAACTTCCCGTGTTGTAATTGTATAGGTTCCCTGCAATGCATCCAGATGATAGTACCGTGGATCTGGATCATGATTAAACTGCCAGCGCGGAAGCAGCCCATTACAGAAATCATCACTTCCCACTAATGGCTGATAAATATATCCTGGTCTGGTACTGTGAACCTCTATTTCTTCCGGCACATGTCCGTTCTGTCCAAAAAACGGAAAATGATCCTTCCAGGTAACCGGAAGCAGAATAGGAATCCGTCCAACTGCTCCGGAATCCTGAAACAGCATTGCATACCACTTTCCATCCGGCGTATCCACTATTCCTCCCTGTGCCACGCCCTGTCCACAATATCCACGATCATCACAAAGTACATCTCCACCCGTGAATTCTCCTTCCAGAGAATCACTGTAAAAGCATGCTTCCGTCCGCATCCAGCGGTCTCTCAGGGAATGAATCAGAAAAATATAATAATAGCCGTTTATTTTTTGAATATGAGAACCCTCATAGCCTAGCTCCGGGTTCTTATGATCACTGACTAAAAGACGATGTAATCCGTCCTTCTTTGGTGCAGTCAAATCTTCATTCAATTCTGTAATCCAGATTTCATCATTTCCATATACAATATAGTTTCTGCCATCCTCATCAAATAATAAAGAGCCGTCATGATAAAAGCCTTCTATCAGCTGCTTTTTCCATGGACCATCTATTTTTTCCGAAGTATACAAATAAGTCTTACGGGTATCATTTGCCACAAAGCAGATATAAAATCGGCCTTCATGATAGCGCAGGGAAGCTGCCCACATGCCCTGTCCGTAAATATTCTGACCGCTTTTCAGTTGCTGCGCATCCGTATGATCCAACGTCTCATAGACATAAGTCGCATGCTCCCAGTGCACCAGATCAAAAGACTGCAGAATCTCACAGCCCGGCATAAAGTGCATGGTTGTGGATACCATATAATAGGTGTCTTCTACGCGGATCACGTCCGGATCTGGATAATCCAATCTTGTTATAGGATTTACATTCATTGTTTATTCCTTTCTGTTTTATCTCCATATTCTTTCTTTGTTCTATTCTATTCAACAACCACCGCATTGTGGACGGCCTACTTTGCATCCTTGCCCCAGGAAAACAGTGTTCACAAAATATAATCTGTATTTAATTATTTAAACTGAGCCAGACGTTCCTCTACCTGAGCCATCATCTGCTCATACTTTGCAAGCTTGTCCTTTTCCTCCTGAACCTTTTCAGGCTTTGCATTGTTTAAGAATTTCTCATTTGAGAGCATGCCCCTTGAGCGCGCAAGCTCCTTTGTGAGCTTATCCTTTTCTTTATTGAGTCTTTCCTTTTCCTTCTCGAAATCAACAAGGTCCTCAAGCGGCAGGTATGCAACCGCATCAGGTATCACTACTGATACAGCGTCATCTCCAATACCGGCCTTGCCCTGCTGTACTGTAATCTCGCTGGTAAATGCAAGATTTACATATACCTCCTTGTTGTCCTCGAATATCTTTCTGACTGACTCATCATCACTTGTAATGAAAAGCTTTGCCTTTCTTGAAGGTGGAACATCCATCTGTGTACGGACATTTCTGATACCCTTTACGAGGTCCTTGCAGTGCTCGATTGCTGCTTCCTCAGCCGGGAAATTCCACTCTTCCTTGTACTCAGGCCATTTAGAGAGCATGATAGTCTCCTCGTCTGACTGAAGTGTGCAGAAGATTTCCTCTGTGATAAACGGCATATATGGATGAAGGAGCTTCAGTGCATTTACAAGTACTGTCTTAAGTGTCCAGAGTGCTGCATTTGCTGACTCTGGGTTTTCATCCTTCTTGTAGGTACGAACCTTTGCAATCTCGATATACCAGTCACAGAACTCATCCCAGATGAAGTCGTATACCTTTTGTACTGCGATTCCAAGCTCGAACTTGTCCATGTTTTCTGTGGCATCCTTTGCAAGAGTATTTACCCTTGAAAGAATCCACTTGTCTGCTGCATGAAGCTCATCAAGCTTTGGCTCTCTAAGCTCTACACCTTCAAGGTTCATCATGATAAATCTTGATGCATTCCATACCTTGTTGGCGAAGTTTCTTGAAGCCTCAACTCTCTCCCAGTAGAAACGCATGTCATTTCCCGGTGCATTTCCTGTGATAAGTGTCAGACGAAGTGCATCTGCACCATACTTGTCGATAACCTCGAGCGGATCAATTCCGTTTCCGAGTGATTTACTCATCTTGCGGCCCTGTGAATCTCTTACGAGTCCGTGGAAAAGCACTGTGTGGAATGGTGCCTTGCCCATCTGCTCATAGCCTGAGAAAATCATTCTGATTACCCAGAAGAAAATGATATCGTAGCCTGTTACGAGCACATCGTTTGGATAGAAATAGTCCAGATCCTCTGTCTTTTCAGGCCAGCCGAGTGTTGAGAATGGCCAGAGCGCTGATGAGAACCATGTATCAAGTGTATCAGGATCCTGTGTCCAGTGCTCCTTGCCACACTTAGGACATTTGCCAGGCTTTTCTATTGAAACTACCATCTCTCCACAGTCATCACAGTACCATGCAGGTATTCTGTGTCCCCACCAGAGCTGACGGCTGATGCACCAGTCGCGGATATTGTCTGTCCAGTTGAAGTATGTCTTGTCCATTCTTGAAGGAAGGAGCTTGATTTCTCCGTTCTTTACTCCCTCAACTGCAGGCTTGATCATCTCGTCCATCTTGACGAACCACTGCTGCTTGATCATTGGCTCAACTGTTGTGTGACAGCGGTCATGCACACCTACATTGTGTGAGTGTGGTACAACCTTTACTAAAAGGCCCTGCTCCTTAAGGTCCTCAACCAGTGCCTTTCTGCACTCGTATCTGTCCATTCCGGCATATTTTCCGGCCTTTTCATTCATTGTGGCATCATCATTGATTACAACGATTTCCTCTAAGCTGTGGCGTTTTCCTACCTCGAAATCGTTAGGGTCGTGCGCAGGTGTAATCTTTACACAGCCTGTTCCAAACTCTTTATCTACGTATGAATCTGCGATTACCGGAATCTCCCTGTCTGTGCATGGAAGCTTTAAGGTCTTTCCGATGATATCCTGATAACGCTCATCATCAGGGTTTACAGCTACGGCTGTATCTCCGAAAAGTGTCTCAGGACGTGTTGTTGCTATCTCTACGAATCTGCCTTCCTCGCCAACTACAGGATAGTTGATGTGCCAGAAGAAGCCGTCCTGCTCCTCATGCTCTACCTCTGCATCTGAAATAGATGTCTTACATACCGGACACCAGTTTACGATTCTTGAGCCCTTATAAATCCAGCCCTTCTTATAAAGCTTTGTAAATACCTCCTGTACTGCGTGTGAGCATCCCTCATCCATGGTAAATCTCTCACGCTGCCAATCTGCTGATGATCCGAGCTTACGAAGCTGCTTTACGATACGTCCGCCGTACTCTTTTCTCCAGTCCCAGCATTTCTCGAGGAACTCTTCTCTTGTAAGGTCTGCCTTGTTGATTCCCTGCTCTTTAAGTGCCTGGATGACCTTTACCTCTGTTGCGATGGATGCGTGGTCTGTTCCCGGCTGCCAGAGTGCATTGTAGCCCTGCATTCTCTTGTATCTGATAAGGATATCCTGCATGGTGTTGTCAAGGGCATGTCCCATGTGCAGCTGTCCTGTGATGTTTGGTGGTGGCATCACGATTGTGAATGGTTTTTTGCTGCGGTCTACCTCTGCATGGAAGTAGCCATTGTCTTCCCACTTTTTGTAAAGACGGTCCTCGATGTCCTTTGGATCGTAGGTTTTGTTTAGTTCTTTGCTCATGTTTTCCTCCTTTTATATGAATGACGCAAAAGCTTTGGGGGCTTTGTTGTGTCAGGTCGCGCATTATGTATGGAATTATGTTCATGATTACGCTGCCAAGACACTGTAAAAATTATGATTAGGGATTGCTTAGACCATGACGCAACCGGCTTTTAGCGCCGTCCATGGCGCTAACGCCTCGCCCGCACGTCCATGTACGTGCGTTGCTGGGCTGTGTACATAATTTTAACAGTCTCTAGGCAGCTCCATAAATCACATAATTCCATACATAATGCGCGGCCTGATAATTCAGGCTGTGAGCTTTTGCTGTTTTTCTTTTCATTTAGCTATGGGCGACCGATTGGATTGCATGCGCAATCTTCCGGTCTGGGTACATAAAAACGCCCCTCCGGTCTACGACCGGAAGGGCGAATAAGCGCTGTACCACCTTCGTTTACATCGGAGCATATATATGCATATAAACTCGAATGCCTCTTGTCCTGTAACGTGGACGAATCGGAAGAACTTATGCCGCTTGCGGCTTTCTGGGTTCTTCAGCTCAAAAGCTACCTTCCATGATTTCTGTCTTAAGCACCTTTCAGCCTGCCCAAAATGTATCACCATCTTACGGACCGGATGCTCTCTCTGAAAGCTTTCGTCATGTACTCCTCTTTCTTATGCCTTTAAATATTTGCCTGTTTCTTTCTACAATATTAAAGTGCATTGGGTGATTTGTCAATATGATTTTTCAATCATCATAATGACCTTTACATGAAACAATATAAATTATCTCATCTTTTTCATAATAAACAATTCGATTAGTGTCATCAATGCGTCTGCTCCACATACCACTAAGATTTTCCTTTAATGGTTCCGGTTTACCTATACCCTCAAACGTACTTCGCTGAATATCCTTGATAAGTCCATTAATTCTTTTCAGTGTTTTCTTATCCTGCGTCTGCCAGTATAAATAATCGCTCCATGCCCTATCTTCCCATAGTAACCTCATTAGTCCTCCTCTATCAAATCATGCTCTGCGAAGTGAGCTTTGCCATCCTTAATATCGCGCACGATATTTTCCAAATAACGGATATTGCTATCAGAATAAAACGGATCTACCGATACCTCAAAAGGAATACGCTTTTCTCTGCCTACTTTTTTTGCAAAAACGGTGAACGCTGCACTCATAGAAAGACCTAATTCCGAACACACCTGTTCCATGCTTTTTTTTACATCTGCATCCAATTTAAAATTAACATTAACTGACTGTGACATATACAACACTCCTTTCTTGCTTATA
>OHMG01000796.1_pt1 | contig 11004 bp, 8 predicted proteins | sample 1569281 | NCBI WGS metagenome assembly OHMG01 (sample SAMEA3879581, study PRJEB24766) | human gut metagenome | biome: human-associated habitat; feature: feces | place: USA | collected 1985/1987 | reverse complement strand
TCTATCTGGGCAGCGTCCCGGAGCGCACCACCGATGTGCATGCCGTGCTGGACAGCTTACCGGAACAGCCGTGGCAGTTCGTTGCGGACATCCCGGCAGACCGCTGGGTCACAGCGCCGGGCGGCGGGCGGGAGCTGTACTGCATCTTTGCCGTGCGTAAGGAGGATACGCTTTTTGTCTATGAAAAGCAGGATCCTCAGTACCCGAACGAGACGGGCAAGGAGCTTTACGGCAGGCAGGGTGGCCAGCCCATTCTGCTGCTGTGCAACGGCAGCAGGGAGGACACCAACACCATGGTAACGGTCTATTGCAGCACCGGACGCCCGCTGGACTGGAACCCGCAGCTTTCCGCCGAGACCGGCCGCCCTGTGCCGGTGGATGGCGTGTATGATTTTTCCAACTACCCGCTGACCGGCGCTGCCCCCTGAGGTGCGCCCCGGCAGGGCATGAGAAAGGAGAACCTATGAAAAACCTGAAACTTCTGGCAGCCCTGCTGGCGCTGACCATCGGCCTTGCAGGCTGCGGCGGGTCGTCCAAGGGCAGCAGCGCGTCCAGCTCCAAGCCCGAAAAAATGCTGGACGGAGACAACATGACCGCATCGCCCTCCGCCAAACAGGAGTACACCGAGCCGGAGAACGTGACCTATATGCGCCTTCTGGCAGGGGAGGACGAATACCGCGCCTGTGTGCTGTATCTGGGCGGCTCCTACGAGGTGACCACCGATGTGCAGAAGGTGCTGGACAGCCAGACCGATCTGCGGGATCTGTGGGGCTTCGTCTATGACATCCCGCAGGATCACTGGGTCGTGGCACCGGATGGCGGGTGCGACCTGTACTGCATCTTCCCGCAGGAGGCGCAGGCCACCCTGTTCGTCTACGAGACGAGCCTGACAGACGATGCCGAAAACCCGCTCCAGCGCGGTAAACAGCTCTATTACAGTGAGGACGGTCAGCCCATCCTGCTGCTGTGCAACATCAGCGATATCGTCCCCAACACCGAGGTGGAGCTGTACCCCAGCACCGGCGAAGAGCTGGTCTTCAGCCCCTTCCTTTCCGGCGAGAACGGCCATGTGGTGGAAGCCGAGGGCGTGTGCGATTTTACCATCTACCCGGAAGGGGACGACTGGGAGACCGACACCAGCCCGTGGTCGCTGGAAGGTAACTGGCTGGAGACCGGCCGCGACACCGACGAGGGCTATTTTGACACCGACCCCGCAGACGCCGACCGGATGTGCTTTTTGCCCACCGATGCCGACACCGAGGGCAGCCAGCTGCCTTTCACCGCCAGCTACATCACCCCCTACCCGGAGCTGAACGTGGAGGAAGCCGACCTGTTCTATCAGGAGGGCACCCCGGAGGTACCCTTCCGCTCCAATCAGGAGTGGTACGCCACCTTTACCGGACCCCACGGCGACCGCTACGCCGTCACGCTGGAGGACGAGGACACCCTTGCCCTGAAGTTCTATCTGGACGGCGGGGAGAGCTACCTGAGCCTTGTCAACACGGTCTACTTTGCACGGCAGGAGGCCATGGGCTGACCAGCGCCGACCCACACCGGGAGGAATGCACCATGAAACACACCAAAACGATCACCATCCTCCACTCCAATGATCTGCACGGAGACTTTCTGGCAGAGCAGGTGGACGAAAAACTGGTGGGCGGCGTTTCCATGCTGTCCGGCTACATCGAAAAGGTGCGGGCAGAACAGCCCAACACCATCTACGCCATTGCGGGCGATATGTTCCGGGGCTCGGTCATTGATTCCGAATACAAGGGGCTTTCCACCATCGAGATCATGAACGCCCTTGCCCCGGACGTGGTCACCATAGGCAACCACGAGGTGGACTACGGCATCGCGCATCTGCTGTTCATCGAAAAATGCGCGCGCTTTCCCATCATCAACGCAAACCTCTACATCAAAAACACCTCCACCCGGCTGTTCACCCCCTACAAGATCCTGCGGATGGACGGCATGAACATCCTGTTCATCGGCATCATCACGCAGGACGTGATCAACCAGACCAAATCCGAATCTCTGGTAGGCTCCTTTGTGGACACCGCCGCAGCAGCCGCCGAGGTGGGCAAGATCTGCAACGCCCACAACAGCATCGATATTGATTTTACCGTGCTGCTGACCCACATCGGCTTTGAGGAGGACCGCCATCTGGCGCGCCAGCTGGACCCGGCGTGGGGAGTGGATCTGATCATCGGCGGGCACAGCCACACCCTGCCGGAGCACGCGGTGGAGGAAAACGGCGTGGTCATTGCGCAGGCGGGCACCGGCACCGACCAGATCGGGCGCTTTGACATCATCGTGGACACGGACAACAACTGCATCGATTCCTACACATGGCGCACCGTGCCCATCTGCGCCGAGACCTGCCCCCGCAACCCTGCCATGGAGCAGGTGCTGCACCGCTTCACCAGTCAGGTGGACGAAAAGTACAGCCACATCGTAGGGCGCTTCCGCCGGGAGCTTACCCACCCCCAGCGCACGCAGGAGACCGAGCTTGGCAACCTGTTTGCCGATATCTTTACCCGCAGCCTTGGGGTGGATGTGATGCTGATCGGCTCCGGCAGCATCCGGGCCGAAAAGCTGGGCCCCATCGTTACCTACGGCGACCTTATCGAGGGCTTCCCCTACGATGACGGCGTATTCATGTTCAAGGTGACCGGCCAGCAGCTGCGTCAGATGCTCCATTACATGCTGCGGGAGGAAGCCTACACCGGCCATACGGAGTTCTACCAGCTGCCCTCCACCCTGCGCCTGCGGTACGACCGCCGCAAGGGCGATTTTGATTACTTTACCTACTGCGGCAGAGAGGTGGGCAAGGAGATCGGCGATGACGCCCTGTTCACCGTGGGCATGCAGAACTACCACTTTAAAAACATCGAAAGCTTTTTCAACATCTCCTACGACACCCTTTGCAAGCTCCAGAAGCCCCGTAGCGTGGCAACCTCCTGTCAGGATATCCTGATGGAGTATTTCCGGGAGCACGAGATGCTGGACGCGGTGGTGGACGGCAGAATGACCATTCTACCCCCCACGGCAAGGGAAGGAGACTGACCCATGCGCACAGAAAGGAGGAGACGACCCATGCGCACTTTCTCGCTGGTGCTGCTGGGGCTGGCGGTGGGGGCGGCACTGCTCAGCCGCAGCCCCAGCCGCCCCGCCCCAACGCCCCCGGAGCCTGCGGCTGCTACCCCGACGCTGGCTGACCTTGAAACGTTGGAGTTCTGGGAGCGGGGCAGCTATATCCGGCCCATCTCCCGCACCTGCCTCACCCGCACCCCCGAGGGCACCCGGGTGGAACTGGAACTGTACCACGAAGAAGTGTATCAGGAGCAGGCCGGGCCGGAACTTCTGGAACAGGCCAAGGCCATTCTGGAAGAGTACGGCGTGGGCGGCTGGGCAGGCTTCTCCGGCCACGACCCCAACGTGCTGGACGGCAAAAGCTTCCGGCTGGAAGCCACTCTTGCCGACGGCACCCGCATCGAAGCCCACGGGGAAAACAAGTTTCCCCCAAACTACCGGGACGTGATGAGCGCTCTGGACGACCTCACCGCCGCCGCCCAGAAAAACGCCCTGCAGCAATACACCCCATAACAGAAAGGAGCACCCCATGAAACAGCGATTCTCAAAACGAACGCGCCTTGTCAGTGCCCTTTTGACGCTGGCTATGGTGTTCACCTTTTTGCCCTTCAGCGCCTTTGCGGCGAACACAGAAATTGATTTTAATTCGCCGGATTTTCAGCTTGATTTCCCGGATGCGGAATTTCAGCGCTTTCTCAAAGAAAGATGTGACACAAACCACAATGGCAAGCTCGATGCGCAGGAACTCAGCATCACAGAGATGACGATTACTGACGATTACAAAATCAAAAATCTTGAGGGAATTCGTTTCTTTGAAGATCTCGAAAAGCTGGATTGCCACGGTATCGGCTTGACAACACTTAATGTTGGCAAAAATTTCAAACTGAGGGAGCTGGATTGTTCCTATAATCAGCTGAAAGATTATCTTTATATTCTTTCAAGTGGACTGAAAATATTGAATTGCTCCCATAATAACCTGACCTCCATGGATCTGGGCATTCTCTCTGGGTTGAAACTTGAGGAGGTAGATTGCTCCTATAACAAAATATGGCGAATCGTAATGCGGAGCGAAGAGGAACTGATCAAATTTGATTGTTCCAACAACGAACTGACGGCGCTGGATGTTAGCCGTTGCTACCAGCTAAAACAGTTGAATTGCTCGGTAAATCAACTGGTAGAGCTGGATGTCAAAAACCAGACTAACCTGACACTGCTGGATTGTCACCATAATGAATTGATAGAACTGAACGTAAGCCGGAATCAGAATCTGGCATCGCTGACGTGTGATGGAAATCAGCTGACAACGCTGGACTTGAGCAAGAATAACAGCTTGAGCCATCTGAGCTGTGCGGAAAACCGGCTTGCTTGTGTGGACTTTTCCCATATGGTCGGAAGCACTATAAATGCTGATGGCAACAGGCGTCCCATTGCAGTTCGTACAGACGGAAAGTTTGACTTGGCCACACTGCCCGGTTTTGACGTGAGCAAAGCCACCAACTGGACCGGCGGCTCTGTTTCCGACACAACTCTAAGCGTGAATGCGGGCGCAAACGAGGTGAGCTACCAATACAATTGCGGCAATGGAGTAAAGCCCACATTCATCTTTGAAACCAGTCTGCCCATCAATAAGAATAATTTCCCCGACGATAGCTTTAGAAATTACATCAAAACCTACAAAGCAGGTGGCAGAGATGTCCTCACGGTGGAAGAACAAAGAAAAGTCGAAAGTATCGAAGTCAAAGGATGGAACATCAGCAACTTAAAAGGCATTGAGGCGTTCCCCAACCTGAAAGAGTTGAATTGCGAAAACAATTCTATCCAGAAATTAGACCTGAGACAGAATCCAGAGTTGGAAAAATTGATATGCAATAAGAATCAACTGACCCAGCTAGACCTGAGCAAGAATCCGAATATCTACTTTCTGAATTGCTCTTGGAACCAGTTGGAACAACTGGATGTATCGCATCTGAAAGATTTGGTGACGCTCGATTGCTCGCACAACGATCTGGAGCAACTGGATGTCAAAAATAGTAAATCTCTGGTAGCACTCAACTGTTCTGCAAATCAGTTGACAGAGCTGGACGTAGATGTGACTCATAAACCCAATCTGGAAAGGGTAGAATGCCAAAACAACCAGCTGACATCGCTGATTCTGGGCCAAAATAAACTGCTGAAGAAACTGAATTGTGCCCATAACCAGTTGACCCAGCTGAATTTGAACAATATGATTTCCTTAAAGGATCTGAACTGTTTCAACAACCAGCTGACCGTGCTGGATGTCAGCGATAGTCCAAAATTGACTACATTGTGGCTTGGGGATAACCATCTCACCAGCCTGAATCTGGACAACAACCCGAAGCTCGATTTCTCTCTTACGGATATTTACAGCGGTGATAATGTTTACACCGTTACCCTGAACCCTGACCGTACGTTTGACCTGAGCACTCTGCCCGGGAACTTTGATAAAAGCCGGGTTACAGGATGGGAGCATGGCAAAGCCAATGGGAACATTCTGACAGTCGATGAAGGCACAAACGTAGTGTACTACGGTTATCAGTGCAGAAGTAACATGTTGGACGTAAGTTTCACACTGGATGTGACTGGCACCGGCGGCACGGTTCCCCCGGTAACGCCTCCCTCCGGCGGCGATAACCCGGGCGGCGGTTCTACCCCGGGTGGTTCTACCCCGGGCGGCTCTACCGGCGGCGGTGCGGTCGTCATCGTGGCGGCGGCAGGCGCAGTGGCGGCTGGCGTTGTAGGCTACGGCGTGTACAACTATGTTTCCGGCCGCAAGCTGCAAGCCCTGCTGCCGGAAGGCGTGGCTGCACCCGAGAACCGCGCCCAGACCGCGCTGCTGCTGTGGAACACCGCAGGCCGTCCCGAGCCTGCCGAGGCCCCGGCTTTTGCAGACGTGGCAGACCCGGATACCGCTAAGGCAGCCCAGTGGTGCGTGGAGCAGGGGCTGATGAAGCGCCGCCTGAACGGCAAATTTGCCCCGGGCAGCAGCATCCCGGCCTATCAGGTACTGAACGCCTACCGCAAGCTGGCGGGATAAAACCTCTCAGTCTCGCTTCGCCCGGAAGCTCCCCTGACCGGGGAGCCAAGAACGCAGGCGTGTTCCGGCAAATGACATCAAAACGCAGCCGATGCTCTGACTTTCCCATCAGGAGAGGGGGCGCGGCATAAAAAATAAGCATCCGCAGCGCACTGCGCCTGAGCTGAAGCAGCCCGGCCATGCGCTGCGGATGCTTTTGTTGTGCGGCGGGGCACGCCGCCAAAAACAAAAAATCCGAACCCTTCTCTTTCGAGAAAAGGTTTGGGTCTTCCTTGTCTGGTGCGAGTAGTGATGCAGAACTTTTTAAAAACAATCGTAGTATAATTTGTTTTTGAGGTTATCGGGTAGCAACTTGCTTGTATCACATCCCGATGGGCAGCTGTATTGAAAAAACAGCTACCCAAGACAAAAAGAAACGCCGTATCGTTTAACACGATACGGCGTTTTATGGACCTAGAGGGATTCGAACCCTTGACCTCTCGGATGCGAACCGAACGCTCTCCCATGCGGACCTTAAAGAAGCCCCCAAAGAACAGAACATTTCTTTGCGAAACGGCAAAAAAATATAGGCGTAATGCGGGTTTTCAGACGAGCATTACTTTCGAGAAAAAATTGCCGTTTTTGCTTCAATGTAAAAAAGTCACACTTCAGGAGGGATGCGCTTCAGATGCGATTTGAACGGGCGACCATCTGAATACTTCTTGCGGATCACGCACCGTATGGGGATGATTCGGATTATATCCCCTATACAATAAAATTGACGAGAAACAGTTAGATTTTTTCTGGCTGTTTCTTTTTTATTGCACAAATCGGCAAAAACAGTGCCGACGGTTACGCACCCAACGAAGATGAAAATGCCCAAAAAAAGCTATCAAATATCGCGTTGCTCTATACAAAATATAGCAATCGGTATACGCACCATAAAACATATACGGTATAACGTCAATTTATGTACATATCTCAACTGAATGACTGGAGGTGAGTTTTCAAAATGCCTGTTATTTATGTTGCAAAAACATCTTCCTACGCACGAAGAATCACGTTCGTTTTAGGACAGACGGTTGAAAAACAGCATGATCCTTGATTATTTCTACGGGCAAGCCGGAGAGCTGTTTTCGTTCTTCCGCATTCCAAAGGCTCTTTTTCAGGAGCAGCGGTTTCAAGATCTGTCAACCGATGCCAAAACCCTGTACGGCATCCTGCTGGACCGCATGAGCCTGTCTGTGAAAAACGGCTGGCTGGACGAGCAGAACCGGGTGTTCATTATCTTCACGATAGAGGATGTCAAGAGGGCGTTGTGTTGCGCAGACAACAAAGCGACCAAGCTGCTCCGGGAACTCGAAAAGTTTGGTCTGATTGAACGAAAACGCAGAGGTCTGGGAAAGCCAAGTTTGGTGTATGTGAAGAACTTTTCGGCAGAATCGTCAAAATCAATATTCCAGAATCGTGATTTTCACGATTCTGGAGGCTTCAAAAACGCAAGTCAAGACCCTTCAAAATCACGATGTAATAAGACTAAAGAGAATGATACTGAAATGAGTGAGACTGATCCATTCAATTCTGAAGAAGCGGATGGGATGAGCAAACGCACCCAACTGGAAGAATATTTTTCTCAGTCTTTGGAGATAGACCTTTTGCTCCGGCTCTGCCCGGATGACAAGGACATTATCTACCAGATCGTAGACTTGCTGGTGGACACCTGCGCTACCAACCGTAAGCTGCTGCACATTGCTGGGGACGATAAGCCCGCCGAGGTGGTATGCAGTCGGTTTATGAAGTTGAACGCCGACCACATCCGCTTTGTGCTGAAGTGCTTTGCAGAGAACAGCAGCCCGATCCGTAACATGAAACAATATCTGCTCGCTTCTCTGTACAACGCGCCCACCACCATGCAGCTTTCCTACCAGAACCAAACCAACCACGACTTAGCGAATCGGAGGTGATGAAAATTTCAAAGAAAGCAACCACGATAGCCATCGTCAACCAGAAAGGCGGCACCGGCAAGACCACCACCTGTGAAAATCTGGGCATCGGGCTGGCGATGGAGGGCAAAAAAGTTCTGCTGGTGGACACTGACCCGCAGGGCAGTCTTACCATCAGCATGGGCTGGCAGCAGCCGGACGAGCTGCCTGCCACATTGTCTACTCTGATGCAGAAAGCCATGAACGACCAGCCTATCCAACCCGGTGAGGGCATCCTGCACCATGCAGAGGGCGTAGACCTCATCCCTGCCAACATCGAATTGGCAGGATTGGAGGTGGCTCTGGTAAACAGCATGAACCGGGAAAAGATGCTCAAACAGGTGTTGGACGGAGCAAAACGGGAGTACGATTATATCCTGCTGGACTGTACTCCCTCCCTTGGTATGCTCACCATCAATGCACTGGCGGCGGCAGACACTGCTTTGATACCCGTACAGGCTCAATATCTTTCTGCCAAAGGTCTGGAGCAGCTTTTGCAGACAATCTGTAAGGTACACCGGCAGAAAATCAATCCGAAGCTGAAAATCGAGGGCATCCTGCTCACCATGACGGACAGCCGCACCAACTATGGAAAGCAGATCGACACTTTGATTCGTCAGGCATACGGTAGTAAAATCAAGGTGTTCGACCAGACCATTCCCCGGTCTGTTCGTGCTGCTGAAACCAGTGCCGCCGGCAAGAGCATTTTCCAGTATGACCCCAAGAGCAAGGTGGCAGAAGCCTATCAATCTCTTGCGAAGGAGGTGTTGGTGGATGCCGAAAAGCGGCTTAAACGTAGCACTGAAAGGTCTCGATGATATTTTTTCGACCGAAGAATCCCGGCAGGAAGAACAGCGGGAGCAGGTACAACAGATTCCCGTCAGCGAACTTTTCCCGTTCAAAAACCACCCGTTCAAAGTTCTGGACGATGATTCCATGACCCGGACGGTGGAAAGCATTTCGCAGTTCGGTGTGCTTGCGCCGCTGATTGCCCGCCCCAGACCAGAGGGCGGCTATGAGATCATCTCCGGGCATCGTCGGAAACACGCCGCAGAGCTTGCAAATCTGGACACCGTGCCTGTCATTGTGCGAAATATGGAGGATGATGCCGCCACGATATTGATGGTCGATTCCAATTTGCAGAGAGAACACATCCTGCCCAGCGAGCGGGCATTTGCGTACAAGATGAAGCTGGATGCAATAAAAAATCAAGGTGCTAGGTCAGATTTAACTTCGTCCCAAGTTGGGACGAAGTTGAGAGCCGATGAAAAAGTAGCAAAAGATTCAGGCGAAAGTCGCAATCAAGTCCAGCGTTTTGTGCGTCTGACGAACCTTGTCCCTGAATTGCTCGACATGGTGGACGAGAAAAAAATCTCTTTTAACCCTGCGGTAGAACTGTCCTATCTGGACGAAAAACAGCAACAGGATTTTTTAGAAGCAATGGATGCTTCCCAGAACGCACCATCTCTTTCACAAGCCATTCGGATAAAAAAGCTGGCGCAGCAGGGTGAGTTTGACTATGATGCAGTCTACAACATTATGAATGAGGAAAAGAAAAGCGAACTGGACACCGTGACCATCAAAAACGAAACCCTGCGGAAATACTTTCCACGCAATTACACGCCCCGGCAGATGGAAAGCATCATCATCAAGCTGCTCGACCAGTGGCAACTAAAAAAGCAACAGGCAAAACAGAAGAAGCAGGAAGAAGCGCGCTGATCGCAGACTGAACCAAAAGACCCAGTTCCGGGTCTTTTATTTTGCAAAAATTTTGGAGGAAACGTCTATGAACTTTACTACCACTCACATCCGTTCCGAGAAAGTCACCATTGATACTCGCATCTACACGATTCTGAACGGCAGAAAAAAGCCTGGTGAAGTCTATCTCGCTGCCATTGCCCCGGATATGGAGCTGACCATCATCACGCTGGACGAGGCTCCCGGCATCCTGCCCTGCTTTGAGGAGGATGATGCCTGCCTGAACCTTCCCAACACCTCGCTGCTGCTCTGCTACAACCCGGCGCAGGTGCTGAAGATGGGCGGAAAGCACTACCTGACCGGCCCAGTGATTCTGGCTCGCACCAACATGGACGGCGAGGTCATCTCGCTGACCATTGATGAGGTCTACCTGTTCCAGAAGTATCTGGCAAGCCACAGCATCGCCCTGATGGCTGACGACCAGAAGCTGCCCTGCATCTGCATCGACTGAGGTGCCACTATGTCAACGAGAGCGGAATTTTTCCAGAGTATGTATCCGGGACTGTCCGATGGTGAAGTCATTGATGAACTTATCAAAGCCAGTATATACGGTTTTGAGCACGGCCCGGAAGTTGTGACCATCAGTGCCGCAGAGGGCATCCATTATGTTCCTTATGATGCGGCAATGCAGAAAAAATCCCCGTATTGGGAGGGCACCTACAAAGCCTGCAATATTCCTTTTACGGATTTCCAAATCCGCTATCAGCCGGAGCAGGTTCGCATTGTGGATGGCAAACGCATCCTAGAGGATACAGCCTTTCTCTGCCGGAAGGACAATGACCACTTCCTTATTCTTCCGAGCATATATGAGAAGCTGGACTTGGATGACTGGCTTCTGGCACACCTGTTTTTCTACGACAAAGACGGAAAACGGTGTATCGGTGTGGAACTGTCGGAGGATGACTGATGCGATTTGTCTTTGGATTTATGCTTTTTGAAGCCGGCGCTATTTTTGGCTTCTTTGTGGCAGCGCTGTTGAACGCCGCCCGTGCCGGGCAGGAAATCACGATCAAATTCAAGGAGGACGATAATGGAACAGAACGAGAACACTCTGTCAGTGCTGAAAATTGCACCGGGACAGTATCCGCAGCAGGTCGAGATTGACAACAACCTGAAAGCCTTGCAGGAGGCGGTGGG
>OHMG01000793.1_pt1 | contig 11038 bp, 8 predicted proteins | sample 1569281 | NCBI WGS metagenome assembly OHMG01 (sample SAMEA3879581, study PRJEB24766) | human gut metagenome | biome: human-associated habitat; feature: feces | place: USA | collected 1985/1987 | reverse complement strand
ATGCAGATGCTCCACACCTAAAAGCTTCTTCCTAAGTGCCATGTACCTGTGCAGAGCCGGCAGATGTGCATGAACCGTCTCAATCAGATTGTCATAGACACTCTCAGGAATATCGCAACCGGATAAATACATGGCCCTTGCACTGTCATATTTTCTTACCCTTGCATAAAAAGTGTCATTTTTCAGCTTGCTTATGTACATCATGGAAACAGTATTGCTCCACTTCTTGTACGAATCATAGACTCCACGGAACACCTGCTTGCGCAGGCTTCTGTCCTTGCTGCTTAAAAAATCTATGAAATTGCCGTGCGTGATACGGATTTTATTTCCCTCAACATCAGTGATATACGGGAATTTGATATCCGCGTTGTTGAACATGCTGAATATATTCTCCGGTGCTGCAGCCATTTCACCACACTGCGCCAGGATATTCTCCTCTGCTGCCGATAAGGTATGCTCTTTCTGACGCATTATCTCATCAATCGCACGCTTATAGTGCATAAGCTCATTGCTCTCACTGTAAAAGCTCTCAAGCCTTTTATCATCTATCTGCAAAATCTCCGGACTCGCAAATGCCAGCGCACCTGATGCCTGAACAGTCAGTGTCTCTGCCTTTGACACATATGCCTGATATTTCGACACAGCAGTGTCCTGATGCGAGCGTTCATTCGCATAGACCACTATGCGTTCCAAATAATAAGACAGCTCATCCTGCTTCTTAAAAAAATCAAGCAGCGTTGCTGCACTGTCGGCCAGATGTCCCTTAAAGCCCGAGAGCTTTTCTGCAAGCTGCGACGCTTTTTCACACTCAGCCTCCCACAGCTCATCTGTCTCATACATATCCTCAAGCTTCCATTTGTACTCGTCTGAGATTTCATCTCTCTTTTGAAGCCTTTTCTCACTCATTTTGTGTTACCTTCTATCTTACTCTTTTTATTTAGAATCCCACACATCTGCTCTGCAAAATGCATATAGACGTGTGGGATATATGTGAATTATAACAATTAAGCTCTACTTTGTAATTAAAGTACCCATACCACCTGAAACTGTCTTGCCCTCTTTGTTGAGCTTTGTGATAAGCACTGAACGGATGGCAGAGTCACCGATAAAGTCAATAGCCGCCTCAATCTTTGGAGCCATGGTACCCTCATCAAACTCGCCTGCTGCAAGGTACTTCTTTGCCTCATCAACAGTCATGGTATCAAGCGGCTTCTCATCCTCCTTGCCATAGTTCAGGCAGACCTTGTCAACGCTTGTAAGTATAACAAGTCTGTCAGCATCAAGAGTATCTGCAAGCTTTCCTGCTGCAAGATCCTTCTCGATAACAGCACTGGCGCCCTGAAGCTTATTATCCTGTGCTAAAACAGGGATTCCACCGCCACCGCATGCGATAACAACCTGATCCGCATCAACAAGAGCCTTAATAGCATCCTTTTCCACTATATCAACAGGCTTTGGAGCTGCCACAACTCTTCTGTAGCCTCCCTCAACCTGTGTCACATGATTGCCCTTTTTCTCCTCTTCCTCAGCCTCAGCCTCTGTCATAACACGGCCGATGATCTTTGTCGGATGATAAAAAGCCTCATCATATGGGTCAACAACCACCTGTGTAAGTATTGTAGAAACGGTCTTGTAAATTCCTCTGCCGAGAAGCTCTGTACGGATAGCATTCTGTAAATCATATCCTATATATCCCTGGCTCATTGCAGAGCAGACAGCTGTAGGTGTAGCTGTATACTCAGGATAAATCCTGCAAAACTCAGACATAGCGGTGTGAATCATGCCCACCTGCGGTCCGTTGCTGTGTGTGATAACAACCTCATAATCGTCCCTGATAAAATCTGCAACTGCCTTTGCTGTATGCTTTGTAGCCTCGTGCTGCTCCGGAAGAGTTGTTCCAAGAGCATCATGTCCGAGTGCAATAACTATTTTTTTCTTCTTCATGCCGACCTCCTATGCTGCATCCGCTCAATGTGTATTATATCTCATAATCATAAACCGATGTGTATACTATTATAAATCTACATATAAACCATCAATTTTAAAGAATTCCTATGCGGTGCAAAAAGTAAAATTATTTATATACATTATCTAATATTTTAGGGAATTTGTCTAGTACTTTGAACTGATTTGAACAACATTTCCACCATAGCGTAAGCCCCGGGCACCTGTGACGCACACGTACTCTTGCAGGAGCGAATAGCGAAGTGGCTTAGATACTGTAGAAATTATGCCCATGAAACGCAGAAACACCCCTGCATGGACGCAGGGGTGAGGAGAAAACGCGCCGGAATTACTGCTGGACATCCTTCGCAGAGCTTAAGGTTACTTCAACCTTGCTCTCTTCGTACTGTCTGCCACTCTGACGGGCAACAGTAAGAGTAACCTTATCTCCGGCCTTGTAGCTCTTTAACGCTGACTGCAGCTCTGTCATAGAAGAAATCTTTGTGCTGTCAACAGCAGTGATGATATCTCCCTCCTGTAAGCCGGCATTTGCGGCACCTGAACCAGCTGAAACAGATGAAACATACACACCCTGTGGGAAGCCATAGGCTACCATCTCAGATGAAACATCACCACCCTTGATACCAAGGTATGCCTGATTCTCATTAGTATATTTTCCATTCTGGATAAGGCTCTCAATAATAGGCTTTGCAACTGACATAGGAATTGCATATCCAATACCCTCAACCTCAGTTGAAGAATATTTTACAGAGTTTATACCGATAACCTCGCCATTTTCATTTAAGAGTGCTCCACCACTGTTTCCAGGGTTTATGGCTGCATCTGTCTGGATAAGCTTGTTGTTGGTAACAGTCTCACCTGTCTGTGAATCCTGTGTAGTAACAGTTCTGTTAAGTGCACTTACTATACCTGTTGTGACAGACTGTCCGTATCCAAGTGCATTACCGATAGCAATTGCAGGACTTCCAACAGCTACACTATCAGAATCTCCGATTGTAGCAATCTTGATATTTGAGTAAGTATCTTTTCCAAGGTCTGCTTTCTTTACACGTACAACTGCAAGATCGTCATCCGGATCTGTTCCTCTGATTTCTGCCTTTACCACAGAATCATCATCAAACTGTACTGTGAGCTCCTCTGAATCTGCCACAACATGATTGTTTGTAGCAATATAAAGATAATCATCATCCTCACTCACAATAATTCCTGAGCCACAGCTCTGAGACTGCTGTGACTGCCTTCCGAAAAAGCTGTTGTAGGTGACTGTTCCTGTATTTGTGATAGCAACGATGCTAGGCATTACCTCATCGACAACTGATGATACATCTGTCAGATCCTTTGCATTCCCTGAGGATGTCTGCTTAGTCCCAGCGGATGTTGTAGTGGTAAGCTTTGCACTTGCAGTAGAAGAATTTGAAATAGCTCTCGTGCCAATATAGCTTACTCCTGTGAAAACTCCGCCTCCGACGAGTCCGAAGATAAGAGCTGCAGCTACTGTCTTTGCTGCAAATGGTCCAAATGCACCAGGCTTTCTAGGTGCTCTCTGTTTCTTAGGCTTTACAGTCTGCTGGTATGCCTGACCATTCATATTCATCCGGCGGCTATATGAATTGTCTGTCGAACCTGCTGATGTGCCGCCATATGCATTATTATTTGTGCCTGAATTATACGACTGATTAGAATAAGGCTGGTTTGCATATGATTGATTTACATTTGGCTGTCCTGCTGCAGAAGCCTGCGAATATGGATTGTAGCTCTGTGAATAGCTTTCAGCTGATGTATTATTAGTCTGTGCAGCCTTCTGTGACTCATCCGGATTGTAAGGATTACCCGACATTGTGAAATTTACATTGTTTGTATTGTTATTTGTACTGTTAGTATTATTTGTATCATTCATATTTCTATAATTGTTATCCATAATAATTTCTCCTTTCGTTTACATTTAGAAGTATACTGTCAATCTGTGTTTATTTTGTGACGGGATTATTTATTTTTTCATAAATCATTTAACTATTTATAGCCTATATTCCCCATTGCAGGCCACTATGCAATTATAAAAATAAAAATAACTGCTCATCGGCAGATGCACCTCTAAGTCTGCGATAAATAGAAATTGCAGAATATCAATACATCCCTGCCAATGAACAGTTACCATAAATCATATATTAAATTTCAATTCCGTTCTTCTCAAGAAGAGCTCTCGCTGTTTCAACCGAATCTGTACCTGTCGCATTCTTTACAGGTGCAAACTCCTTCTCCCTGTCTACCTCAAATGGCAGGCTATTGTCCATCATGTATACCATATCGAGGATGAGTGTCTCGAACTTGTATGCATTCGGAGTCTCAGGCTTGTGCTCTGTACCATTCTCATCAATGTAAGGTACCTTCTTCTCTACCACATGAAGTGGAAGGCTCTTCTCTGCGATAGCCATGAGCTTGTCCACGCGGAATAAATAGTTTAAGATAACACCAAAACCATACTGCAATGAACCATTCTCGTTCTTTGCCTCTGCCATCTCAGGAGTAAGCTCGTAATACTCAACAATCGAAGGCTTGCCATTCTCAAGACACATAGCACCAACTCTCTCATATGGATCACATTTTCTGACCACCTTAGAGCCGCTGACACAGCCGGACTCGATTGTAGCACCTACAAATACAGGATCTGCAATCTGCTGAAGCACATTGTCCACAGCAAATACATTGAGCCACTCAACCCCCTTGTCCTTCAAATCCTTATCAAGACCGGCATTGATGAGTGACTTGAACCATCCACCGTTTCCGTTTGGTGACATGGCAAGTGAATCCTCAGATTTCATGAGCAGATTTCCATCAAAATCAACTGCCGGAACCATCTCCTGCACGAAAAACTTCACATAATCCTTATTGTATCCAAAATAGTCGTGCTCTTCAAAGAACTCTCTTGTCATGCCATCATTTATCTCGCTTGTCATAACATACAGAGGCACCCATGTACCAGTCTGATTTGTAACCTTCATGAGGTTTGCGACAAGCTGCTCAAAGATGTAGAGTTCCTTTGTCTTTCCGATATTGAACATGCCCTTAGCCTTGTCAAAGCCAAGACGTGTACCCTGTCCACCGGCAAGAAGAATTGCACCGACCTTGCCATTCTTGACAGCATCAAGACCTGTTGCAAGGTATTTGTCCTTATTTGCCTCTATCTCTGAAAGCTCCATAGCAGCAAGCGGTGAAAATGTACCTCTCTGCTGCTCCTTGTTGTGAATCATATCAAGGTATGACCAGTCCATGTGCTCAAGCTGGCTCTCAAGCTTAGCCGGAGCTTCCTCTGTTAAGAATTTCTTTAAGTATTTCTGGTTTGTTGCCGTGATTTTTTCTTTGATTTCCGGTTTCATAATAAATAATCTCCCTAATAGCTAACTTTAATTATTTAATCATCCGAACCATCTGATGATGATTTTTCTTCTGAACCGTTTTCAGATTCTGACTGGCTCTTTTTCAGGGCATCCTGCTTGTCCTTATTTTTTTTCTTTGCCCCTTCGGTTCCATCAGAACCAACAGTATCATTGTACTGCGTGAGGTCAAATGCTGAAGTCTTAGATGTAACACCTGTCTTTTTAGCAATCTTATCACTTACTGTCAGAACGGTATCTGTCGGCTGATAATCAGTCTCATTAAACATGAACTGATGAAGCTCAGAAACATTCTGTGCCAGATCTATAGGAATTACAGTATCGCCAGTAGTTGACAGATTCATTGTAGTCAGCTCAAATGGGAAGCCTGTTGTCTCCTTCATCTGAAACTTTGTAACATAAGAAGCATACTGTAATATCTCGGCAGCTGTAAAGTTTGTACTTATCTGACTCATAATATCCTTGCACATCTCTGTTAGAGATCCTAAATCTGACTGTTTAGCCTTGTCAAGCATAGCCTGAAGCACAATTCTCTGACGGGATGCCCTTAAGAAATCATCACCGGAGGTGCTTCTGATACGTGCATAGCATGTAGCCTGAGTTCCATCAAGATGCTGCATACCATCCCCCTCAAGATAAGGAGTATTATATCCTGTAGTATAATCAACTTCAGGAATCAGATAATTGATTTCCTTCATCTCCGCATTGGTAATCTCAAGATCAATACCACCGATATCATCTATAGAATCTACAAGAGCCTTCCAGTCAACACAGACATACTTGGTTATATTCAAATCAAAATTTGAGTTGAGCATAGCTACAGCCCTCTTCGGTCCACCATTTGCATAGGCAGCATTTGCTTTTGCAAACTTACCATTACCTATAGGCAGATACGTATCTCTGTAGACAGAAACAAGCTGAACCTCCTTAGTATCATAATTCAGACTTGCAATCATGATACAATCGGAATTTCCCTCATTGTATGAACCATTACTTCTGTTGTCCAGACCAAACAAAGCCACATTGAGATATCCATGCATATTGGCAAGAGCATCCTCATCAATATCCTCATTGATTCCGGCCTCACTATTGGTCAGCGCATCCTCATATTTGACCTGTCCGAGTGTCTTGTTGTAAAACCAAACCACAAGCAGAACAATTAACAGCAGCAGGATTTCAAATACAAAGAGTATAATCTTCTTACGTCCACTTCTTTTCTTTTTTCTTCTTCTCTTTTTTGCCATGTTATTTTTCCTTTTTCCTATGAATGTAAAGCCACGCGTCTGCGTAGTCCTGACGCTCCTTCTCTGACATATTGGTATACTTTCCAAACTCCAGATTCGTCAGACGCATCTGCGGTCTGCCACACTTGAAGCATTCAACTTCTTTCCTTCTTGAAACCATCCGTATCCAGCCACAATCCGGGCAAATGTATATTTTCATCATAGTCTTTATTCAAACTGTCCGAGAACCTCAGCTGACAAAGCATCAAGCTTAGCCTGTGAATCTTCAAGAGACACTCCTTTAACTCCGAAATAGAATTTAATCTTAGGCTCTGTACCAGAAGGGCGTACACAGCACCAAGCGTTATCGTTAAGTTCGTAGTAAAGTACATTTGAAGAAGGAAGCCCTGTCGGCTCAACCTTTCCTGTTGTCATATCTTTTCTTGTGTCATTCTTGTAATCACGGATAGCAAGCACCTGATAATCGCCAAACTTCTTTGGCTCAGCGGCACGTGCCTTGGTCATAATCTCATTTATCTGTGCGGCACCATCAATACCCTTTAAGGTCAGTGTAGAAATGCCCTCTCTGTAGTAACCATACTTCTCGTACATGTCAATCATGCCATCCCAGAGTGTCTTGCCCTGTGACTTGTAGAAGGCAGCCACCTCACACAGCATACAAACTGCTGCAGGAGCATCCTTATCCCTTGCATATGTGCCAGGCAGGCATCCGTAACTCTCCTCCATGCCGAATACATAGTTGTTGCAGCCGGTCTTTTCGAATTTGAGCATCTGCTCACCGATATACTTAAAGCCTGTGAGCACCTCGATATGCTTTACACCATATGCTGCCGCAATTGCCTTACCCATATCAGTTGAAACAATTGACTCAACAAATGCAGGCTTCTCAGGCAAAGTACCATTGGCACTCTTCTGGCTTAAAATGTACTCACCGATAAGCATAGCTGACATATTTCCTGTAAATGTCACATACTCACCTGTCTTTGTATCCTTGCAGTATACACCGAGTCTGTCGGCATCAGGGTCAGTTGCTAAAACGATATCAGCATCCTTTTCCTTTGCCAGCTCAAGCGCGAGCTTCCATGCATCAGGATTCTCAGGATTTGGATAAGGACATGTAGGGAAATTGCCGTCAGGTACTGCCTGGCTTGGCTCAATGTATACATTCTCAAAGCCCATATCCTTAAGCACTCTCTGTACAGGGCGAAGTCCTGTGCCGTGGAGTGGTGTGTAAACAATCTTGATATCCTTTGCCATAGCCTTGATGATCTCAGGATGAATAGAAAGCTTACGAAGCTCTCCGAAATATCCTTCCTCAACCTCATCAGAGATGACATTGTAAAGGCCTGCCTCAATAGCAGCAGCTTTGTCCATAGTCTTTACCTGATCAAATGATGTAACCTTTGCCACCTCAGCCATGATGCTTGTATCATGAGGTGGAGTAACCTGTGCGCCATCCTCCCAGTAAACCTTGTATCCATTGTACTCACGAGGATTGTGGCTTGCTGTGATAACAACACCGGCTATTGTGCCAAGTGTCCTTACTGCGTATGACAGCTCAGGAACAGGCGCAAGCTGTGGGAACACATATGTCTTGATTCCGTTTGCTGCAAGGCAGAGTGCTGTGGCATCTGTGAACTCATCATGCATATTACGTGAGTCATGCGCGATTGCAACGCCTCTCTTTACTGCGTCCTCTCCCTGTGAAAGTATGTAATTGGCCAGTCCCTGTGTAGCCTGACGGACTGTGTATATATTCATCCTGTTGGTGCCGGCTCCTATTACACCACGAAGACCTGCTGTACCAAACTCAAGTGTGCGATAGAATCTGTCCTCTATCTCCTTATCATCACCTGCGATAGCCTTAAGCTCAGCCTTTGTAGCCTCATCAAAATATGGGTCTGTGCACCATTTTTCGTACTCCGCTCTAAAATCCATTTATATTAACCTCCTGTATCAGCTAGTAAATAAGCCTATTAATGTTAACTATACCGATTTTACCACATTAACGTGCATTTGAAAAGTTTTAGTTCCTTAATATTTTTTTAAATACAAGGCTCCTCATCCAAAGTGGCATCATACAGACAACAAGCTGTGCCGCAACCGTAACAAAATAATCGGCCGCACTTATGGTCCCTGTCTTTAAAATACGCTTTCTTCCTGCCTTGTATTTAAGGAAATAATCAAAGCCGCCACGCCTCTTCAGCATATTATCACCGGTTCTGGCATACACAAGAGTCTCACCTATATTTGCCATACGACAGTGATTTCTGATCATATTCGCCCAAAGAAGAGAATCCTCCATAAGCAGACAGTCCTGATAATTGCCCGCAGCAAGCACCGCAGATCTTTTGTACATCACAGTCATGTGATTGAACGCATCGCGCTTTCTCTGATACTGCTTTATCACATAATTTCCGAGAGGCACTGTCCTCTCTGATATAATATTATGCATATCATCGGAAAACTCGCTGATGTAGCCGCCTATGATATCAAGCCCCGGATTTTCCGAAAAAGCATTCAGCTGTCTCTCAAACCGGTCAGACACACATATATCATCCGTATCCATTCTGGCCACAAGCTCATTAGAGCAATGCTTTATGCCTTCAGCAAGTGCAAGACCGAGCCCGCTGTTTTTTTCAAGCTTTACCGTAACAAAATTTATTTCCGAAGGTCTGCATTCATACTCACTGATTGCCTCATAAAGCTCATCTGTCAGCCGGCCATCCTCCACCAGCACTATCTCGTCCGGTAAAACAGTCTGTGAATATATGCTTTCCATACACTCCCTGAAATACTCAGGCTTTTCCTTGTAATAAATTGACAGTAATACTGAAAATTTGACTTTATTCATAAGTATCATCCTCCCAGACAAGCAGACTAATGTATTACCGCAAGCACAGTCTCTATGCACAGTCTGATATCATTTATCAGTGAAAATCTCTTAAGATACTTAAGATTGTACCTCATCTTGCCCGGCAGCACCTTGTGGATATATGTGTAATCCACATAATCAGAAGCCTCAAGAAGCCTGTCCTCATCCTTATACCTGATGCTTGCCTCACTTGTGATTCCGGCAGGCAGCAGAAGTGTTGCCATCATCGCAGGTGTATATGCCATGACATACTTCTCCACCTCAGGTCTTGTGCCAACAAAGCTCATATCACCACATAGCACATTTATGAGCTGCGGAATCTCATCAAGCCTGTACTTTCTGATGACAGCGCCGACTCTTGTGATTCTTGAATCCCCACCGACAGTCACGAGTGAGCCCTTTTTGTCAGCGTCATTCACCATGGTTCTGAACTTGAATATGCGAAACTTCCTGCCATACTGTGTGATACGCTCCTGTCTGAAAAAAACAGGTCCTCTGCTATCCACCTTTATCCAGACAGCAAGGACCAGTATAACAGGCGAAAGCAGCACAAGAAGAACAGCGGACATAATCACATCAAAAATGCGTTTGAATACCATGCTTGTCCTCTTTCTGCTCAGATGCCTGTAATATTTAAGTGTAAAATCATTTTTCATGAATGTAGGAATCTCTCCCCATGTTCTCCATCTACTCATGTAAAATCTCCAATAAATTATTAATTATATACTCCACATCCTCATCGCTAAGCTTTGTGTTGAGAGGAAGTGTAATTTCATTCTCATACTGATGATAAGCATTTGGAAAATCAGCTATGTCAAAGCCCATATTCTTATATGCTGTCATCATCGGAAGTGGCTTGAAATGCACATTTATGGCGATACCTCGCTCCGCCATCTGCACTATAAGCGCATTGCGCCTGTCCACGCCGATGCCCGGTATGCGAAGCAGATACAGATGTCCGCTCGATGTATGCCTGTCTGTAAAATGAGGCACAGTCAAGAGACCAAGCGGCTTAAATGCCGTATCATAGCGCTCTATAATATCACGGCGCCTCTTAAGAAGCCCATCATATCTGTCAAGCTGTACCAGACCAATGGCAGCCTGGATATCAGTCATATTGCACTTATACGAAGGAGCCACAATATCATACTCCCAGTTGCCCTGACCATTCTTGTGGAAAGCATCCTTCGTCTGTCCGTGGAGTGAAAGCAGCATAAACTGCTTGTAGATATACTCATCATCAAAGCCCTCTATAGGTCTCCAGGTGAGTGCTCCGCCCTCTGCAGTGGTCAGATTCTTGACCGCATGAAACGAAAAGCTTGTAAAATCAGCTACATTGCCACACATAATCCGCTCACCGTCTCTCATGTATGAGGCGCCAAAAGCATGAGCTGAGTCAGCCGCCACAATCACACGTCCGATTGCCCTCTGCACATCGTTTGACGGATGAAAAAGAGCCTTTTTTCTTTCCACAATATCCAAAATCCTGTCATAGTCGCAAGGCACGCCTGCAATATCAACCGGCACGATAACCTTTGTCTTTTCTGTAATAGCAGCCTCCA
>OHMG01000791.1_pt1 | contig 11047 bp, 12 predicted proteins | sample 1569281 | NCBI WGS metagenome assembly OHMG01 (sample SAMEA3879581, study PRJEB24766) | human gut metagenome | biome: human-associated habitat; feature: feces | place: USA | collected 1985/1987 | reverse complement strand
CAGAAGCGTGACAGAGAATTTTAGTATTACAGATATGTTTGTTTCCTTCAGTGGGGGAAAGGATTCGACTGTCACAGCAGATCTGGTGACACGTGCTTTAAGCAATCCGCAGATCATGCATATTTTTGCATAAAGAAAACGCAGAACTATATCTGCTCATGTGCAATAAATTTAATAATATTGATCATGAATTGATTTCAGAAGCAGAATTTTGTGTTATTGATATAAAGACGCAGTTCGATAGCATCATTACAGAACTTGATATGATACAAAAGGAATCGAAGTATGTAGGAACAAGCAAAGTATTTCAAGTAGAGCGCGGGCGTGTGTATAATGCAGATGAGTTCGAGGCAAGCGGACTAAAGAATATTACAAAATATGATGAATCTTCAAAAGAACAAAGCAATAAAGAGAATAAAGCCAGATAGTTGTGAGGGCATGGGAGAAATCCTGCGTCCTTTTTTTATGCCGGTTTGTTGCAATACAGAACATTAATTCGATGTGCAAGAGATGATTATTGGACAGTATAAAGTGCTATAAATAAAGCATAAGGAACAGATGGAACAAATGATGATAAAAGAGTTAAAGATGAGCTTTTACGGAGGTGGCAGTTATGCATATACTAGCGTTTATTTTAATATTTGTAGTCGGATCAATTATTGCTGCTTGTGATGGGGATTATTCAGGAATTGCTACAATAGGTAAGTTTGTAGGATTTTTTGTATTGTTATTCGCAGTATTATGGTTATTTACCCAGCCTGTTTTATTGATAATTGTGTGGTACTGGTTTTAATTGTGATAACTTTCTCTGCAAAGTAGCATAGGCAGATTAAATATAGTGGTGTACCGACATTAGGACTTGCAGGAATGAAGGAACTTCTCTTATATGGTTATTTATGGTATCATATAAGAGAAGTTTTTAGTTTTATTGGGGAGTTAGGAGGTGCGATATGCCTAAATCATCAAATCAGAAATTGAAACTGATATATCTTATGAAAATTCTTCTGGAACGGACGGATGAAACGCACAGTATTACCATGCCGGAGATTATTGATGCACTCGCTGCGTATGATATAAGTGCGGAACGCAAAAGTTTGTATAATGATATCGAAAATTTAAGGGTATATGGTCTGGATGTTATAGGAACGCAGGAAGACAGGACATATTCCTATCATATAGGAAACCGGCAGTTTGAACTTGCAGAATTAAAATTATTGGTAGATTCTGTGCAGTCAGCAAAATTTATAACAGCTAAGAAGTCAAATGAACTTATAAAAAAGATAGAAGGGCTTGCCAGTAAGTACGAAGCATCACAGCTACACAGGCAGGTATTTGTGGCTGGTCGTATAAAGACGATGAATGAGAGTATTTATTACAATGTTGACAGGATACATACAGCAATAGCAGAAAATTCGAGGATAACATTCCAGTATTTTCAATGGAATGTTGATAAGAAGATGGAACTGCGCCATGATGGAGCACTTTACGAGGTCAGCCCATGGTCACTATCCTGGGATGATGAGAATTATTACTTAATTGCGTATGACAGTAATGAGGGAATAATTAAACATTTTCGAGTAGATAAAATGCTTTATATCAAGTCAAATGGCAAAGGAAGAGAAGGAAGGCAGGCATTCAAATCATTTGATATGGCTGCATATGCCAGAAAAATGTTTGGCATGTATGGAGGTAAAGAAGAGTGGGTGCGCATTGAGTGCGACAATTCTTTTGCTGGTGTAATGATAGACCGCTTTGGAAAAGATGTGTCAATGATCAGATTGGATTATAAACGCTTTGTAGTCAATGTTGAGGTTGCAGTCAGCAGGCAGTTTTTAGCGTGGATCATAGGTCTTGGTGAGGGAGTAACGCTTGCTGGACCACAAAATGTGGTTGAAATGATGAATGCTGAAATTGACAGATTGATAAAACAATATAAAAAATAAGAACAAAAATTCGATATGCAAGGTGTGTTTATGGGACACCTTAGTTTTTATAATAAGAATCAGATAAGAGATAAACTCTTACTGGTTCTTATTTTTTTGTGCAGGTGAGGTGGCAGAGTGGCAAGGTTATGGTATTGGATTAGAAAAACAGTATTACATGCTAAGGAATGTAGAGGATGCTGCATTATGTGTGAATATTACGAAGTATGCAGAAATGATGGAACATTAGAATAGGAGGTGCCTATGGGAACGGATTCTTTATATTACATAATGGATTATAGTGGTAACTATTATAGGACTGATAAAGCAGATCAGTTGGTAGCTGTGGCAGGAGAACAGGATACTGTGTTGAACAGACATTTGATGAAAAGGATGGTGAAGAAACAATGGCAGAAGAAAGAAATTACACTCCGTTTGATGGGAAAGAGAATGACTGGTTATCATTTGCAAGACAGCAGTCGGAGTTTTATAGAAATGCCGGGCAGTATATAACAAATCTACAGATAGACATCAAAGAGATAGATACTGAGATTGAAAATATTCTTTTGGAAATAGAAGATGCCAATTGCAATGTCGCACAGGGATATAAGGTATTTAAGCGGCTTAAAGAGTTGAGACTTGAGAAGAAGGCAAAAACGAAAGAACTTAACTGCCTGTATGCATTGACAGATTACATTGATTGTGAATCACTGGCTGATATCTGTGAAGATAATCTGGCGGAAATTGAAGATATAATGGAAGTTCCAGAACATAGTGAAGTGACCAAAATACTGCCTGTAGATAATGGGCAGGAAGAGAATATGCATATATTAGAAGATATGGTTGGTTGAAAATAAGGAGGATAATTACCATGACAAATAAGACAATATTAAGAGAAATTCATAGAGAAAATAAATCTATAAATAAGAATTTACAGCGACTGGCAAATATAGGATTGATAGGTCTTCTTGGGAAAAGTGCTGAGGCGGCAAAGAAAACAGATGATTCCGTTGGAAAGACACTTGCAAAGACTGGATTAATATTAGTGGCGGTGTCAGAGATAGTACTTATGATAACGGATATTATTGATTACAGAGAAGAGAAAATAGAACAGCAACTTGAAGATTATGATTAATAATCAGGTAAAAGAACAAAGATTCGATATACAAGGGATGATTATAGGACAGCTTAAGTAGTACTATATAATCAGAAAGAAACAAATAACCTTGATAATTCTTGATTACAGGAGGTATGGCAATGAAAAATTGGATGGATTTAAATGGCGATGGCAAAATAGATGGTGCGGAAATGATGTTTGCAGGAGAAATACTTTGCACCAGCAGGGAAGAACATGAAGCATTATTTGGAGATGCCGGAGACTTCGAGGATGACGCAAAGGATGATTTTGAGATTGATGCAATGGCAGCAGGACTTGATGTTGATGAATTAGAACTTATGGATCCTGATGACAGGGCAGAGGCATTGGAAGATGCAGGGTTAGACCCGGATGATTATGATTTTGAGGTTGAAGCTTACGCCTCCACAAACACGGTTTGTACGATTCTGTCCATTGTGCTTGCCGTCTGTGCACTTGTTTTGGGCATAGGATTCTTACCTTCTCTTGTAGTGTGCCTGATTTGGATTGTAAATCAGTCTGTATATTGCAAGGAAGCGTTAAAGTATTCAAAGGCAGGAAATAAGATTTCATGATGGAAACGCAGGAGGACAGGCAATGGGAAGTTATTTGGTGATTATTGCTGTGCTGATTATCTTTTTCTGTATCAGGAGAAGAAGGCGAACAGCAGCGGTTGCGTGGCAGATACTAAATCGATGTATCGCATTTTTATCGTGGAAGATGATGAAATCATTGCAAGAACAGTAAAAAGTCATCTGGAAACGATGTCGGAAGAATTGAGAAAGAGTACGATATTCCATTAGAATAAGATTTAAGAAAGAATTTTTCGAGAATCCGAAGACAGACCGGTTACGGAAGTTTTTACAAACTTTTACTTACGGGAGTGGAGAGGATAAAAATCGGACATACTAACAAAAAATATGGAGGTATGTCATGAAACCAAAAAATTACACGGATAAATCAGCGATGCTTGTAGGAACGGATGCAGATCCGGTTACCGCAGGACCAAAACATTTTGCGGAGAACACACCGGAACAGGAAAAAGAAAATGCCGCAATCCGGCAGAGCAGTATGTACAACGACAAAAACCGCGCACGCATAGATAACAATCAGTTTTTTGAAACAAGAAGTAATCCTTTGAGCAGCAAGGGGAATTGAGGATTTGCTTGACAAAGGTTCTGTCCGAACATCATAATGAATGATAGAGATATCATGTAAAACAGGACGGAGCATAGTATGAATCAGATTTGCAGGGACATTTTCCGGGCGATTCATGAGGGAAAGTGGCTGAAAATCGAATATCGGAACAAAGCGGATCAGATTACAAAATACTGGATTGGAATCCGTGATCTTGATCCGGCAAAACGTACCCTCAAAGTAGATGGTCTGCACCTCGGAATGTATACACTGGGGGAATATGACAAAATTTTTGTGGATTCCATTCTGTCCACGGAAGTCATTGAAGGAACGTACTGTCCGGAAAACAGGCAGCTGATCGAAGATATCGAGATGCATCCGGAGCGTTATAAAACTATTTTTTCCAGCTCTGCAAATCTGAAAATACTAAATTATCTGGAACTGTGTAACCGCATGGATACGACACCTTACATCACCGATTATGATCTGATCCATTATATCGATGGGGATCGTGTGAAAAACGGACGGTATGCACTTAACGATCAGCAGTTTCAGGAGGTCGTGTCAAATTTCCAGTATTCCCTGTCTCACGAAAAGAAAAAGAGCACCAATTTAAGAATTAAGAAACTGGCACTCAATGTATTGAGTATTCACACGGCGAAGGGGCTGTATGTTCTGGCATACCGGAACCTGAACCTTGATGTGAAAAACAGAGTGTTTCAGCCGGATGAAGATATCACAGTCTGCACACAGTTTGGCATTGACGGACAGACGGAAAATGCGCGTAAATTTCTGGATGCGGACGAGTACGAACTGCTGGAAGATTTTGAAAACAATCTGGAAAAAATCAAAGATGCGATTACCGGTCATGGCGGGCAAAAGCCAGTCGTAGATGATATGCCGTATGTGCTGGGGCTTGGGATGGATGTAGTGCTGAATCTGCATGACGAGTACAAAGCCATACTTGATATGTTTGAAAAGCAGCAGGTTACTTATCCAGTCAAAGCCTTCTTCGGGGAATTGTTAGAACGGCCGCGCCGCACCAAGGCGTATCCGATTGCACTGATCAATCAGAACATCAATCTGGATCAGCTGCTGGCAATCAACAACGCCATGAAATATCCGCTTGCCTACATACAGGGGCCACCGGGCACGGGAAAAACAAATACGATCATTAACACAATAGTAACGGCGTTTTTTAACAATACGACCGTTTTATTTGCGTCCTACAATAACGTTCCAATCGACAATGTATTTGAAAAACTGACACATCTTGAGTACCATGGACAGACCATTCCGTTTCCGGTACTGCGGCTTGGGAATATAGACAAAGTTAAAGTTGCAATCAGCTACATCAACCGCCTGCGAAATCAGGTGCAGACCGTAAAAATATTTACGTCCACGCTCGATAAGCGCAAGGATGACCGGGTTGACCGTGCAAAACGTCTTTCTGCGAGACTGAAAGAGTATGAGGAAATTCTGGATTTAAAGGAGCGGAAAGAGACACTTTCGCATCTGATGGAATACCAGGAACATATTAAAAATGCCATGAATCTGCTCCCGTTTCAGATGGACCTGCAGGGATACCAGATGCAGAAGCTCGATCAGAGAATCCATCAGATTGGCGAAATTTCTGATTCGGATGCCCTGCAGCTTCTCGACCGCAACGAAGAAGAATTTTATCAGTATTTATTTTATACGTCTGCGCGTTATATCAAGACACTTGAGGAGCCAAAATATCAGGAACTGCGGGAGATTTTAGATTCCGGAGAAAATCCAGAGACACAGGCGCGGGCATTCAACAAATATATACAGAAATCCGAAAATGTAAAAAAGCTGCAGCGTGTTTTTTCAATCATTATCACTACCTGCATATCGGCACATAAGATCGGGAAACCGGAGCCACTGTTTGACATGACCATTATGGACGAGGCCAGCCAGTGCAATGTTGCGATCTCTCTTGTCCCGATTATCCGTGGAGAGAAACTGATGCTTGTGGGAGATCCGCAGCAGCTGAATCCGGTTATTCTGCTCGGAGAACTGATCAACCGCAAGCTGCGACGGCGGTATCATGTGGCAGAGGAATATGATTACAGAAAGAATTCGATTTACAAAACGTATCTGGCATGTGATGCGGTGAGTGATGAAGTGCTTTTGCGCAGCCATTACCGCTGCAACAGAGAAATTATTGGATTTAACAATAAAAAATATTACAATTCCAAACTGCAGATCTGTTCAAAAAGCAAAGAGCCGGAGCCACTTGTCTATGTAGATGTAAAAAGTGACCGTGCCGAGATCAAAAATACATCTCCGGCGGAAGCAGACGAGGTCATTGCATACGCGAAGCAGAACACGGACAAAAGTATCGCGGTGATCACACCGTTTGTAAACCAGCGGGCACTGATCGAGCAGGCGATCAAAGAAAACCACCTCGAAAATTTAGTCTGTGGAACGGTGCATGCTTTTCAGGGAGATGAAAAGGATGTGGTGCTTTTTTCCACGGCACTGTCCGACCGCACCAATGTCGGTACCTATCAATGGCTGAAAAACAATGAGGAACTGATCAATGTTGCAACCTCACGGGCGAAAGACAAGCTTGTTCTGCTCGCAGACAGCAAAGAACTGGAGCGCCTGCATGCAGGACAGGCAGACGATGATCTTTATGAACTTGCGCAGTACATCAAAACCAACGGGAAGTCAGAGATTACGGAAAAACATATCAGTTCCCGTGCACTTGGCATCCAGCCGTTTTCTACTGCTACCGAAAATGCATTTCTTGAAAACCTGACGCATGCGCTCGAAAATATCTGGCTTTCCCAGAGTAAGTATGTGATTCACAAAGAAGTTGCCATATCGCAGGTGTTTCAGGACAACATGACATATGATGATCTGTTTTATATGGGGCGCTTTGATTTTGTTGTGTACGAAAAACAGGGAAAAAAGGAACTGCCGGTTCTGGCAATCGAACTTGACGGGAAAGAGCATTTCGAGGATGCGGTGGTGCAGGAGCGCGATCGGAAGAAAAATGCCATCTGTCAGGCACACAATATGGAGATTATACGGGTGGAGAATTCTTATGCCAGAAGGTATAATCATATTAAGGGAATTCTGATGGATTATTTTTCGAGGGTGCATTAAAAGAAAAATGCATTTTTTGTTATGAAAATATAGCAAATTCCAAAAATCAGTGCTAAAATATACACAATTCATCCGTGCAGAAATGCGGCCTTCGGGCTTTCACATGACACTTTTTTCGATAGCGTAGGCTTAGCGGTGTTATCATGTTGAAGCGGATGAATTTTTATGTTTACAGAAAAGGGAAACGTGTCAGTAAGGAGAAACTGGTGAAAAAACAAAAAGGAATGATCATTACTGCGGCCGTGTTACTTGCAGCCGCCGCAGTCGTAACCGGAAGCCGTCTGATCCGGCATCCGGAAAAATCAAGCACAAAAAAGTCTGAGGTTGCGGATCAGGAGAACAGTGAAAAAGAACAGGATCACAGGACTTCAGGGACAGAACTGAGTGAGAAAAAACAAAACATGAACGAACCGGATCATACGCAGAAAGAACAAAGTGTTGAAAATGCGGACCGTACCGGGAAAAGTATCACAGAGGAAGCGTTCTATATTTCCAAAATCCCGGACGATATTTTTGAGAAGATGCAGGGAAAATCATACAAGGCAGATTGTACCGTACCGCGGGAAGATCTCCGCTATCTTCATGTGCTCCACATGGGGTTTGACGGTCAGACAAAAGAGGGAGAACTTGTGGTAAATAAAGCCATTGCAGAGGATGTCCTTGCCATTTTCAGGCAGTTGTATGAGGCAGAATATCCCATTGAAAAAGTCCGGCTGGTGGATGAATACGATGCGGATGATGAGGCATCCATGAGCGATAACAATTCCTCTGCGTTTAATTTCCGTTTCATTTCCCATACGACAACAATCTCAAAACACGGTCTGGGCATGGCAGTCGACATCAATACGCTTTATAACCCCTATGTAAAAACCGTCAACGGAAAGCTGTCGATTGAGCCTGCAAACGCAGAAGCATATGTTGACCGGAGTGGGGATTTTCCGCACAAGATTGATCACAATGATCTGTGTTACAAGCTTTTTACCCGATATGGATTTACCTGGGGTGGGGACTGGACACATTCGAAGGATTATCAGCATTTTGAAAAAGACTGATGGAAAGTTGTGGGGACATATAGAGAAAAAGATGTAATGTATGGTCCATAAGAACAAACGTGGAGGTCAATCAGAAAAGCAGATGATGGAAAATTTTTCTCTTGACATATTTTGTCAGGAGTCTATAATAGGCAACATAAAGAAAATATTGTTCACCGAAATTCGTTGACGAGAACAGCATCGTATCTTATCGTTATTTTCAGAGAGCCTGTGGGTGGTGCGAACAGGTAGTAGCTGGATATGGATGATCCTCTCTAAGAAGCGGGCTGAAAGCAGACAACTGTGAGTAAACTTTGCCGGTTTCCTCCGTTATGGGATAGCATATGTTGGTATGTGAAGTGTCACAGAGTTTTTCTGTGGAATCAGGGTGGTAACGCGGATTTTATTCGTCCCTTTCCAGAGTAGTATCTGGGAAGGGGCTTTTTTAATGTCTGAATTCGTTTTTCAGTGAACAGACCAAGGAGGAAAAGTTTATGAAAGCACTACAAAAACTCAGCAAATGGTTATCGGACTACACATCAATTGTGGTAATTGCAATTGCGGTAGTAACATTTATCGTTCCGGGAATGATGGGATGGGTAAACCATCAGTTATTTACCGATCCGGTTTCCAATAAGTTTACAAGTCAGTCGATCATCATCGGTATTATTATGTTCAGTATGGGTCTGACACTGACAACGCAGGATTTTAAGATTCTGGCACAGAGACCATTCGATATCTGTGTTGGTGCATTGGCACAGTACCTGATTATGCCGTTTCTGGCATTCGCACTGACGAAAGTGCTGCATCTTCCTGCCGGCATTGCACTGGGACTCATTCTGGTAGGTTGTTGTCCGGGTGGTGTGTCATCCAACATCATGTCGTATCTCTGTGGTGGAGATGTGGCATTTTCCGTAGGAATGACAACCGTATCCACGATTCTTTCCCCGATCATGACACCACTTATGGTTTCTCTTCTGGCAAGCGGAACCAATATTTCCATCAAGGCACTGCCAATGCTTGTTTCTATTGTGGAAACGGTTATTCTTCCGGTAGCACTGGGCTTCCTTTTAAACTATCTGCTGGGGAAAAAGAAAATGTTCAGTGAGTTACAGAAAATTATGCCGGGTGTGGCAGTACTGGGGCTGGCGTGTGTTGTTGGTGGTGTGGTATCTTCCCAGGGCGCGAAGTTCTTCCAGTCCGGAGCTGTAATCTTTGTAGCTGTTTTTCTTCACAATGGACTTGGTTATCTGCTTGGTTATGGAGCAGGAAAACTTGTTGGCATGAATACCGCCAAAAAGAGAACCATTGCCATCGAAGTTGGCATGCAGAATGCGGGACTGGCAACAAACCTTGCCACAACGACCGCACAGTTTTCCGCAACACCGGAGTCTGCGATCATCTGCGCAGTTTCCTGCACCTGGCATTCTATTTCAGGAACACTGCTTGCCGGCATGTTTGCTGCTTATGATAAACACAAACAGAAAAATGCATAAGTTTTTCTATTGACATAGACATGGGAATGATGTAACATAACGGTGTTATCTAGCATAACAACGTTATGTTGCATTTTTATTTACAGGGAGCGTACCATGGCAGGAAAGAAGATACATGACAGCGAGACGAAGATACACCTGATCCAATGTGCTAAAAAAGAATTTATGGAGAAAGGGTTTGCGGGGGCATCCCTCCGAGGAATCTGCCAGAAGGCGGGTGTGACCACAGGAGCACTGTATTTTTTCTTTCAGGATAAGGACGATCTGTTCTGTGAAGTAGTGGGAAATTTTATGGATCGGCTCAATGAGATTCTGCGAGAGCATTTTTCTTTTGAAGTCAGGGAGATGGAGAGCGGCAAGGCAAAAGAGCATGATGACAGCAGCGATTTTGAAGCAGTCGCACAGGTTGTCCATGAACTGTACACCTACCGGGATGAAGTGCTTTTAGTGCTGACAAAAGCGCAGGGATCAAGCATGGAACATATGCCGGACCGGCTGGTCGATCAGATGGATGAGCACAATGCATTTATCTGTGAAGCGATGTGCAAAGCTTACCATGTGCCGATGGTGGAACAAAGCGTTGTACACTGGATGTCCCATTCACAGATCGATATGTTTATATTTATGGTAACGCACATTGATGACGAGGAAGAAGCACTGCGGTTTGCGGAAAAAGGTGTAAAATATCTGCTGGCAGGCTGGTACGGACTCGTCAGACCGTAGGCTGTCCGCATGTTTTGACGGAAGGTCGGGAAAAGAAGCACAGATCGTCCGCGTTTGGACAAAAGGTTTAGAAAAGAAGCACAGGTCTTTCGCTTTTTGCGGGAGACCTAAAAAAAGAACCAGAGGTTAGATGAAACTAATATTAGTATGAAAGGTAAAACCAAAAAGAAAGGGAGTTTCTATGTCAGAAGAAGAAAAGAAGTTTTTGGAAATTGTAGATTTAAAGAAAGGATTCGGAAGCGGACAGACACGTCAGGAAGTCCTGCGCGGCATGAATTTTTCCGTTGCAAAAGGGGAGTTCTGTGTGTTGTTAGGACCATCCGGTTCCGGAAAATCCACACTGCTCAATATCATCGGAGGCATTGATAACGCCGATTCCGGTTACATCAATATCAACGGCGATAAGTTAGAGGATATGAGTGAGAAAAAGCTGACACAGTACCGCAGAAAACATCGAAGTGGGAG
>OHMG01000785.1_pt1 | contig 11110 bp, 3 predicted proteins | sample 1569281 | NCBI WGS metagenome assembly OHMG01 (sample SAMEA3879581, study PRJEB24766) | human gut metagenome | biome: human-associated habitat; feature: feces | place: USA | collected 1985/1987 | reverse complement strand
GCTCATCCTCGCGGCTGCCGGAAGCGGGCCGCGCGTGACCATGGCGACGACCGGGACGATCGTGGATGCGGGCATTACGGACACGAACAACATGGGCGCTGCGATGGCGCCCGCCGCCTATGAGACGCTCCGGGCGCACTTTGCCGACACCGGGCGCACGCCGGACGACTATGATCTGATCGTGACCGGCGACCTCGGCAAGATCGGTCACGCCGTCGTGACGCGGCTGTTTGCGGACGACGGCGTGGATCTCACCGGCAGGTACAACGACTGCGGGCTGATGATCTATGATCTTGAGGCGCAGGACGTGCACGCGGGCGGCTCGGGCTGCGGATGCAGCGCGGCGGTGGTCTGCTCGCATATCGTCAGTGAGATGCGCTCGGGCAGGCTCAATAAAGTGCTCTTCGTCGGAACGGGCGCGCTGCTCTCGGCAGTCTCACCGCTCCAGGGCGAGACGGTGCCGTCGATAGCCCACGCAGTCCTGCTGACAAACTGAAAGGGGATAGCAATGGATACTGTGCAGAGTGTTTCAAAGAGCCTGAAGCTCGTCAGCTGCGCACTGACCTCGATGCGCTGGCTCGATATAATCAAAAAGCTTATCGCCGCCGCGGCGATAGCGACAGCCGCCTGCTCGGCGCTGAGTATAATAGCCGCGTGCAAGGAGAAAAAGTGAAAAAACCGCGAAAGCCGGCTGTAAAGTGCAATTGCTTTACGGCCGGTTTTTGTGTTATTAATAGGCTTGTCAGGCTTTCGTGCAGGGAAACCTGATTGACGAAGCCGAGACTGAGAGCTTATTTCACGAAATTCGCACTAAATTTATTACCCTGCACCTTGTAGGGTGCGGCGACCCGACGCACCGCTGCCGCCGACGGCGGCACGAAGTTTTCGCAAGATTTGTTCTACTGACCGTAGCGGCGAACTTCGTTCGCCTGCTTTTGAAGTCTGTATAGGGGTGACGGAGCCGGCTTTTCTGCTTATCTGTGTTGCTTTTTACCCCGATAAACCACTGCCGCGATGCCATGTTACTATACATTATATATATAAGCCTTTTTATATAGCGGTTATGTAAAACAAATATAGCCTTAAAAGCCGTGCCTTTATTAATTATCAGCAAATAAAAGCCCTACTTATTTCCATAACAAATATTAATATGATAAATAGACGTTATTATTCTCAGAACTCATGATTTTTTGTGCAATTTTTACCCGCAAAAAATTAAAATTAATTCTCCAAAATCATAAAAGTGTTAATTTTAATGGAAATATAGAACAAAAACGACATTTTTCAACATATTTGTTAAATCTGTATTGTTAGCATACGATAAAAAATTGAACTTTCATTGTGCAAAACATATAAAAATGATTAAAAAATTTTAAACTTATTGACAAAGTGCCGAACGAGGGGTTATTCTTTACATGGGGGATAATCATACCCTCTTGCTTTGTATTGCCCGAACAGAGCAAAATGACTTTGTCGCCAATGTGTTCCGTCAATTTGCGGGAGACGGAATGCTCTGATATATGGTGAAATTTTAAAAATGGAGGTGTAAATTTGAAGAAAATGAAACGCTTGTTAGCAATCATCCTTGCTTCACTGCTCATACTCTCATCGGCTACCGCCGGCGCGAGTGCGTACCAGGCTTATAAGGATGACGCGCTGACAAAGTACGACTTTACTGACACTGCGGTTCTGACCACGGAGCAGTATGCGTCTGCGCTTCTTGACTACGCTGACAAGGCGCTTGCCAAAGAGAACATCACGATGGATCTTTCGATTCTCGGTAAGCTTGATGCGACGTCTATAGACAATGCTCTTTCGAGCGTCTATAAGCTGATCAACGGCAACAAGATCATCCTTTGGATGGCCGGCGATCTGAACAGCGTCAATGTCGATGCAATCAAGAACCCGCGCAGAAGCAATACCACTGATGTCGCAGTCATCAAGGCGCTCCTTCAGTTCCTTGCGGACAACAAGGGAATCGTCAAGAAGGTTGTCGTCGGCGGTGTCGGTAAGTACAAGCGAGACGGCGGTGTCTCTCTCGGCGTTGCCAACTCGTTCGTAAAGGTCGATCTGAATGTCGAAGTTATGCTCAGAGAGATGATTTGGGGTCTTGCATATCCGAATACGGAATACAACAGCTCCAATAACATCGACAGCATGCTTCAGGTCATCATTCAGAACGCTCTTGCAGGCGTTAAAGAGATTCCTGACAGCGTCAAAAATCTCGTTGACCTCAACTCGACAAAGTCTACATATGACTTCATCGAGGATCTTCTTCAGACAGCTTATAACGATATAGCTGTTCCGATGCTCAATGACCAGACAATGAAGTGGCTCGGTCAGGAGATCGACAAGGATACCACAGGTACTCTTGCGGGTCTGTTCAACAGGGACTTCAGGGTTTCGGCCTATACCGTCCCCGCGGGCAGCACTCTTGTTGCTGAGCTCAATAACATTGCCGGCGGCATTGTTAACGGACTTCTGAAGAACTACAACGGTTGGGTCTCGGGTGACAATTCAAAGCTCACCGATAATGTTGTCGCAGTTGCGAGATACATTCTCAAAGAGACCGGCGATTACTTCTTCCCGGATTGGCAGAAGCACATCGCAACAGCCGAAGAGATCGACGCAATGAGCAAGGAAGAGCTTATCGCTTATCTTGCGCGCTCGATCATCAACGCATCAGTCGGCTATATGTACATCCCCGAGGATGTCACGACTGTTGTGGGAGTTGCATGGGAGGCTGTTAAGCAGCTCATGGCTCAGTTCCTTCCCGAAAGAGATTACAGCGGTTATCCCAAGACTGTTCAGGGTATCCTTGACATGCTTGCGGATTTCGTCGCCTACAACGTCAATCCCGGTATCGACCTCAACGCAGGTGATCTGAAGAAGGCGCTCAACTACGGCGACGGTATGGATAAGATGCTGACTACTGCCGTTCAGTGGCTTGCCGCTGACCCGCAGTATTACACAGGTCTTCTTCCCAGCACCACGATTGATACCTCTGACGGATGGAAAGCTCTTGATGATATCTTCTTCAAGCTGTTAGACAAATCTGTTCTTCCCGCAAAGTTTGCCAACAGCGGAAGCGAGACTATCCTCAAGGATATTGTTTATTCTATCCTCAACGGACTGCTCGTTGATCAGGATCTGACCTGCATCTCTGACCTGTTTGTTAAGAATGAGTCCGGCGCATTCGCCACTCAGACTCTCAAGCAGAGCATCGTGAGACTCGTCACCGATATCCTCAACGCAGTTCTTCCGGGAACGATAACCAAGACTTACGGCTCGCTCAATGAGATCGTTTCGAACTCTGAGCTCGGCTCGATAGTCGAGAACCTTCTCGGATCTTTGAATTCCAACAAGGACAAGCTTGTTCCGCCTATCGTCAACATCGTGGCTCAGGTCATGAAGCTGACTGATAAGGCAAAGTTCAAGGAAATGGAGATCGCCGGTTCAAAGAGAATCAAGAACAGCAGCGAACTTGATCTCACAGTTTATAACGGAAGCCAGGGCATTAACAGAGGTTATACTGATAAGAACAATAACTTCACTCAGGACAAGCTTCCCCGTTATACAATCGATAGTTGGAGCGCTGTTGCTTATAACTATGACGGCAGCAAACAAAAGGATCTTTCGGTATCCGGTCTTACTGCCAATGAGGAACTCAATGGCGGCGATAATAGGTCGGTGAAGATAAGCGGAATCGACAGTAATAATACGCTTGTTGTCTTTACTGTATATTATTTTGCCCTCGATGAGGCGGGAAATAAGCTGACAAACGATGCTTCGGTTTGCAGATTCTATTCTTACAGGCTTGATGGTGCTGATGTTGATAACAATACCAGCGGAATTAATACGGGCTCAAACAAGACAAGCGCGTCTGTTAATGATTGCCCGCCCAAACTTCTGCTGTTTAATCAGAACAACACCAACCCGCTGAAGACGATATGTGCGCAGAGTGTTACTTTCAAGGTGCCGAAGGGCAAGGGCGCACATACAGGATCTAATGCATCGGCTAATCTCGGTGGCCTTAGTTCCAACCTTAAGAGTGCGACCTCCTCGGCGTCAATGGATGGCGGAAATGCTATTTCAGGTTCAAATGCCTATGACAGCATTGATCTTTGGGAGGAGACAGCTTCTATTGCAAAGTTTGAAGTTGGCTTTGACACTACGATCAATTGGGCTGCTACGGCAAAGAAGGGTAACAAAACCGACCATTACAATGGTGCTACCCGCATTATCTGTTATAACGATTACGGACTTCCTGAGCTCTACAATATAGAAGCTGGCAAGAATCGCGCAAGAACAGATTATGACAGCAGCGCGGATGCAGCTTGGGACGCATATATAACCGCCCTTAACAATGCGGCTATATATACGCTTCTTCCCGGTACGATTGCGCTCTACACCAATAGCGAATTCCTTGCAGGATTTGAAGCTAGACAGAAGGCACTTGCCTCTGCAGTTGAAACTTTGGAGACGCATTTGGTTTCCGCTTCTGTTGACTCGCTCAAGACCGCCGTTGAGGCAGTCCAGGGCAAGGACAACGCAGAGGGCGCCGTTTATTGGGATGACGGTTATAACTATTTCGGTTATGACGATTTCAATTCAGTCACCTGGAACGGCTGGAAGGAAGCCAGAAACCGCGCTCTCAATCTCTACAACTCGACCATAGCTCCCAAGGAGCCCGTTGCTCCCGAGAAGCCCGGCGATGACGCTACTCTGATCGAGAAGCAGAAGTATGAGAAGGCATATGCACAGTGGGAGACCGACCACGCAGCGTGGGAGACCGCGATTGTCGCTTGGCAGACGCCCACAATATCCGCTATCGATGTTGCTTATGCTGAGCAGCAGGTCGAGCTTTGGGGTCCCAGACTTATAAAGCTTGCCGCTGTCAAGACGCACCTCGATGCGGCTATCAAGATGTGCACCATCGACTCCGCAGATGCCTCCAAGTATGATGCGGACAGATGGGAAGCATATGCAAAGTCATTTGCTTATGCTCAGAAGGTTTCGACCTCGTTCAACGCCTCTACGACCATGCGCACGCAGGTCAGAGAAGCTATGAACAACCTTATCTACAACTGGAAGCGCCTTATTGCTAACCCCGTTGTCACCGTCACCTTCACCTTCACCGTGAATGGCGAGACTCACGCGGTTCTCACCGGCAACCAGGGCGATCCCGTTGATCTTAGCTCCATCGAAGCTCCTGCCGCACCTGTCGGCATGCACTTCGTCGGTTGGGGCAATGTACCCGCAACGTTTGACGCTGACGCTACATTCGAAGCTCAGTTCGCAAACAACACGGATACAAAGTACACCGTGAATGTTTATAATATGGACACCACCGGCAACTATCCGGCAACTCCCGACAGCACCTATCAGGGCGCAGGCGAGACCAATTCTACAGCCGATATCACTGCCGATGCAGTCGCCGCTGAAGGCTTCTCGCTCGATTCGGCAAAGAGCACCCTTACCGGCACTATCGCCGCTGACGGTTCTCTCGTCCTCAGCATTTACTATTCACGTAACCAGTACACCATAACTTATGCTAACACGGATCTCGAACCCGATACATATTATTATGGCGCTACTGTTTCCGCCCGTACTCCCGAGAAGGCTGGCTATGCTTTCCAGGGTTGGGAGGAAGAGGTTCCCTCCACCATGCCCGCACAGAACATCACTCTTACGGCTAAGTGGAACGAGAATCCCGCAGACTACACCGATTATGACATAGCTGTTGCAGCTGCCAACGCTAAGAAGGCAGAGGCCAACTACGACAAGACCTACACCGAGGCTTCCAGAAAAGCTCTTGACGCCGCTCTTGCAGTTGACGTCTCCGGCAAGAAGCTCAGCGAGCAGGGTGTTGTCGACGCTCAGACCGCAGCTATCAACGCTGCTGTTAAGGGCCTTGAGAAGATGACCTACAACGCAACATTCTATGTTGACGGCGAAGAGTACAGAGTCGTTCCCACCAAGGTCGGCGAGCAGATCGTCGCCCCCGAGGCTCCCTCCAAGCAGGGTTACACCTTTACCGGATGGACTCCCGAAGTCGGAACGATGGGCATTGAGGATGTTTCCTTCAACGCAGTATTCTCCGCAGGCACCGTTGCTTACACTGTCGAGACATACGTAATGGATGTCACCGGCAACTATGGCGACGCTGCTATCGAGAACAAGTCCGCTACTACCGGCGAGACCGTCTCCGTTACTCCCGAGGCTCGTGAGGGCTTCTCGGTTGCAGCTGAGAGCGTACTTTCCGGCGAAGTCAAGGCTGACGGCAGCCTTGTTCTCAAGGTTTACTACAGCCGCAACCAGTACAAGCTTACTGTTGACGGCAATGTGACCAATGTTTATTACGGCGCAGCCATCAGTGTTGCCGAGCCGGCAGCTCGTGAGGGCTACACCTTCGCCGGTTGGGACAGAGATGTTCCCGAAACCATGCCCGCTTCCGATGTAACTCTTGTTTCCCAGTGGAACGAGAACGACGCTGACTACACCGCTTACAACGCGGCTAAGGCAGCGGCTGAGGCTAAGCAGGCAGAAGCAAACTTCGACAAGACCTACACCGCAGAGTCCAGACAGGCTCTCGCCGATGCCCTTGCGAAGGATGTTTCCGGCAGGAAGTATACCCAGCAGGGTGAAGTCGATGCAGCCGCTAAGGCAATCAACGATGCGGTCACAGCTCTTGAGCTCATGACCTACAAAGCCACCTTCTATGTTGACGGCGCTGAATACAAGGTTGTTACTGCGAAGGTCGGCGAAGCTATCGCCAAGCCCGACGATCCCTCCAAGACAGGTTATGTCTTCACCGGTTGGGATCCAGAGGTCGGAACCATGGGCACTGAGGATCTCTCCTTCAATGCTAAGTTCTCCGCAGGCGAAGTTTCTTACACTGTTGAGACCTATGTCATGGGTCTTGACGGTCAGTACGGCGCAGCCGAAACAAAGAACGTTCCCGCAACCACGGGCGAAGAGATAACTCTTACCCCCGATGCCCGCGAGGGCTTCACGGTTGCAGGCGAGAGCGTTCTCACCGGTACAGTCGCAGCTGACAGCAGCCTTGTTCTCAAGGTTTACTACAGCCGTAACCAGTACAAGCTTACTGTTGACGGCACAACGACCGAAGTCTACTACGGCGCAGCTCTCGAGATCGCAGATCCCGAGGCAAGAACCGGTTACACCTTCGCCGGCTGGAAACCCGCGGCTCCCGCGACCATGCCCGCTAACGATGTAACTCTTGAGTCCCAGTGGACAGAGAACGGTGCTGATTACACTGCTTATGACGCAGCAGTCAAGGCTGCTCAGGCTAAGCAGGCCGAGTCCGACTACGCAGCAAGATACACCGAGGAGAGCAGAAATGCTCTTGCAGCGGCTCTTGCAGCAGATGTCTCCGGCAAGAAGTACACCCAGCAGGGTGAAGTTGATGCGGCAACAACCGCTATCAACAACGCAGTCGCAGGTCTCGACAAGATGACCTACAACGCAATATTCACAGTCGACGGCGAAGAGTACGCCAAGGTTCCCACGAAGGTTGACGATCAGATCGTCGCTCCCAAGGATCCGTCCAAGGAAGGCTACACCTTCGCAGGTTGGAAACCCTCAGTCGGCATTATGGGTACCGCAGACGCTACCTTCGAGGCAGTGTTCGCAGCAGCAGGTGACACCGCTTACACCGTCAACACCTATGTAATGGGCACCGACGGCACTTACGGCGATCCCACTTCTGAGAAGCTTACCGGTACCACCGGCTCGACCGCTACCTACGCACCTGAGGCTCGCGAGGGCTTCACCGTTGCGGACGAGAGCGTTCTTTCCGGCACTATCGCAGCTGACGGCAGCCTTGTTCTCAAGGTCTACTACAGCCGCAACAAGTATACCCTGACCGTTGACGGTGTCGCTTCCGAAGTCTACTACGGCGCAGCTGTTTCCGTGGCAGAGCCTTCTAAGGAGCACTACACCTTCGCAGGTTGGGAGCCCGAGCTTCCCGACACCATGCCCGCGAACGACGTAACAGTCGTTTCCAAGTGGACAGAGGACGGCGCTGACTATACCGCATATGATGCAGCAGTCGCAGCGGCTCAGGCGAAGAAGGCCGAGACTGACTATGATAAGACCTACACCGCAGAGTCCAGAGCGGCTCTCGATGCAGCTCTTGCAGAAAAAGTTGCCGGCAAGAAGTATTCCGAGCAGTCTGTTGTCGATGCAGCCGCCAAGGCTATCAACGATGCAGTTGCCTCTCTCGAGGTCATGACCTACAACGCAACCTTCTATGTTGACGGCGCTGAGTACAGAGTCGTTCCCACGAAGGTCGGCGAGCAGATCATCGCTCCCGAGAATCCCACCAAGGAAGGCTTCGTCTTCACCGGTTGGGATAAGGAAGTCGGAGTCATGGGCACCGAGGATGTTTCCTTCAACGCTCAGTTCTCCGCCGGCGAAGTCTCCTACAAGGTTGAGACTTACGTCATGGATGTCAACGGCGCTTACGGCGCAGCTGATGTCAAGGTCGTTCCTGCCACTACCGGCGCGGCCGTCTCCGTCGATCCCGAGGCTCGCGAGGGCTTCACGGTCGCCGCTGACAGCGTCCTCTCCGGCACAGTCGCAGCTGACGGCAGCCTTGTTCTCAAGGTTTACTACAGCCGTAATCAGTATAAGCTTACGGTTGACGGTGCAGAGTCCATGGTTTACTACGGTGCTGAACTCAACATCGCAGAGCCCACCAAGGATCACTACACCTTCGCAGGTTGGAACGTCGAAGTTCCTGCCACCATGCTCGCATCCGACCTGACCCTCGTTTCCCAGTGGACCGAGGAAGGCGCTGACTACACTGCATATGATGCAGCAGTCAAGGCCGCTCAGGCGAAGAAGGCTGAGGCGGACTATGACAAGACCTACACAGCAGAGTCCAGAGCGGCTCTCGATGCAGCTCTTGCCATAGACGTTGCCAATAAGAAGTATTCCGAGCAGGCTGACGTCGATGCAGCAACTGCTGCTATCAACGACGCAGTCAAAGCTCTCGAGCTCATGACCTACACCGCTAACTTCTATGTCAACGGCCAGCTCTATAAGGCTGTTACCACGAAGGTCGGCGAGCAGATCATAGCTCCTAAGGATCCGTCTGTCGACGGTTACAACTTCAACGGTTGGGATCCCGCAGTCGGAACCATGGGCACCGAGGATGTCAGATTTGACGCTATCCTTGTTGCCAGCAACTCCTCCATCATCTCCGTCACTCCGGAGACCCCGAACTACGGCGGCATGCATCAGTATGCAGTCAAGGTTAAGGGCGAGCCTCTGAAGATCAAGATAGTTGACGCAAACGGCAATACCCGCACGTTTGACAGAAACACCTCCATGACAAGCGATGCCAATGCGCTCGGTATCTTGAAGATAGAGAAGACTGAGGACGGCGAAATCTGGCTCATCAATGCTAACCTCGCAGAAGGCAAGTTCACTGCTTATGCGAAGATGGCGAAGGAATACTGGGAGAACGATGGCTATGGCTTCACAGTCTCGTTCGATCAGAAGCCCGAGCCTAAGATCGGCGACGTTACCGAAGTTACCTACGACACCCCGAACTACGGCGGCAAGCAGGACTATCGCGTTAAGGTCACCGATAAGGCTGGTAAGATCCAGTTCGTCTATGCAAACGGCGGAACCACCACCCTTACAAGACTTGATCCGAGAGTCTCCATCAAGTCTTATGACGCACAGGGCAATGAGGTCTATGCAAACAGCACCAACCTCGCTTATGAGATCTGGACTGTTAACTTCAACCTTCCCGCAGGCAACTATGTTGTCAGAGCGAAGTATGGAAGAAATACATGGAGCGAAGGCCTTGCAGTCAACGTAGTTATCAGCGCTAAGCCGGCAACGGCTGTCAGCGTTACCGAGGTCAATGCCTCTGCTGATTCTGTCGCAGTCACCGTCAACGGCACTGCCAAGAAGGTCAAGATAACCTACGCTTCGGGTGCTACCAGAACCTTCAACAGAGATGATGCCAATGTCTCCATCGCTTCTAACGGCGACGGCGAGATCTGGACCATCAATGTTAAGCTCACCGAAGGCGATTACACCGCAACTGCGAAGTATATGGCCAACGGCAAGCAGGTCTGGGATACTACCGACTTTGCTTTCACGGTCTAAGACTGTGAATAAAAACTGAAATCCTGCTCAAAAGGCAGGTGAGAAGGGGAGTCGCCCTCGGGCGGCTCCCCCGATTTTTTGCCCCTAAGTTTACTTGAACTATCTGAAAAAATATGATACAATAGTTGCAGTACAAGTATAATTTTCAGGTTGGTGAAATTTTTATGACTCCGAATATCTCGAAACACACTCTTCAGAGACTGCCGATGTACCTGAGCTATATCCAGGGGCTTCCGGAGGATGCACCGAAAAATATATCCGCTACAACTATCGCCGAAGCGCTTCAGCTCAATGATGTTCAGGTGCGCAAGGATCTAGCGAGCGTCAGCTCGTCCGGCAAACCGAAGGTCGGCTACAATGTCAAGGATCTTATCGCGGAGCTTGAAGCTTTCCTCGGCTATAATGATATCGATAACGCCGTGATAGTCGGCGCCGGCAGCCTCGGCAAGGCGCTGCTCAACTACAGCGGCTTCAAGGCATACGGGCTCAACATAATCGCCGCGTTCGACCTGTGCGAAGAGCCGACCGAATTCCAGGGCAAGACGGTCTTCCCGATAGCCCAGCTCGGCAGCTTCTGCCGCAAGGTGAATGTGCATATAGGCATCATCACTGTCCCTGCATCGAGCGCGCAGGAGATATGCGACCTGCTTGTTGAAAGCGGCATCCGCGCTATCTGGAACTTTGCTCCGGTTCATCTCGTCGTCCCGGACGGCATACTCGTCCAGAACGAGAATATGGCGTCGTCGCTCGCTCTGCTTTCAAACCACCTGCGCGAGCAGATGAAAAAGTAAATATAAACAATCAATCGGCTGTCGAATAAAAACGACAGCCGATTTTTTGTATCTAATATGCAAAATTTTGATGTGTTCATATTAAATTATAAATGCTGGTACGGTAAAAATGTACAAATTTGGATTTATCTATCACTTTAGCTATAGCAAAATAAAAGCAAGTGACCAGT
>OHMG01000776.1_pt1 | contig 11261 bp, 8 predicted proteins | sample 1569281 | NCBI WGS metagenome assembly OHMG01 (sample SAMEA3879581, study PRJEB24766) | human gut metagenome | biome: human-associated habitat; feature: feces | place: USA | collected 1985/1987 | reverse complement strand
TTGTGAATTTGTATACCATGTCCTTGCACAGGTGGTTACCATGTTGCACTTGACATGATATCCGCCCCTACGGGTTTGTACGAACAACTACAATAATATGCTCGGGCATAATATGTTTTTATTATTACATACTATCTTCCCGAACCGGGTGCAGCGACACGCTGCCGATCAATCTGTTTTTTGATTTTGTCAAAGGTTACACCGTATTTTTCGGCAATGTCTTTGGCATAGCTTACACCTTGAGGCGGAGCGATGAAAACCTTGAACGAACGCTGTCCGTTTTCGACACCTGTTACCAGACTTTCAATCTTGCTGTCGCCCTTTACGGTTGTGTTCACCTCGTCAAGATTGCGAGCCAAATCGTGCATATGGGTATTAAAAATCGCCCTTGTGCCGAGATATCGCATTGATTTGACAACATCACGGGCAATGTACAAGCCCTCGGCAACATTGGTTGTTGCAAGGCTTTCGTTGAGCAAAAGCAGACTGTAACGGCTTGCCGAGGAGAAAATTTCGGCAAGTCTTTTGCTTTCTTCACCAAGTCTGCCAAGGTCAACGGTATCGTTTTCATCGGCAGGAAAATGCGTAAAAATGCTGTCGCATGGGCTGAACTTCATCTGCGTTGCAGGAACATATATTCCGTTCTGAGCAAGCAGAAACGCAAGTCCGACCGCCTGAGTAATCGTGGTTTTACCGCCACGGTTCGGACCTGTCAGAATGTAAATTCGCCTGTCATCGTTAAAATCAATATCGTTTGTGACAATATCCAAATTCTCACCATTTGCCGATTTTATGCCGAGTTTGAGGTTGTAAACATCTCTAAGACAACAGTTTCTGTCCTCTTTCGGCAAAACTTCTGCCTTGCACAGCGGAAGATTTTTCTTTTTCATCTTATCACAAAGCTCTGCAAAGCGAATATAGAAAATGATTTCGGGCATAAGCGAAACGAACGAGTAGCCGTTGACATTGACATATCTGTTGAGCATTGATTTTATGTCATTTACGGTTCTGCGGAGGATATCGGTCACAACATTTTTGAGTGCGTCAGACATAGGATCTGCGCCGGTCAGCGAGCTGTTCATAGTGTGGTTTACATCCTGCTGAGCGCCCACAACAAACTGTCCCAGCCCGAACTGCGAGGTTGACGGATTGGACGGATGAAAGCTTAAAAATCCCGAAACATCGTTGCCGTGGTGCAGTTCGCTGTCACGGTTTGTAAACTTCATAAATCTTTTGAGAATACCGCTGTCGGTAAATTCTTTGTCATTGAGTGAGATTACACCCACACTCTTTGGGCGGAGCAAATCGTCAAGATTCACACCGAGTGTAATGCTCTTGAGCTTTTGAGCCTTTGCAAGCGTATCTATTATATCCTTTTTTAGTTCGGGAAAACCGCTGTCATTGTAAATTGACTGAACATTTTTCTTGAGCTCAAGCAGTCCCTGCGACTTTACTTCAATTGTTTCAAGCGTGTTTTTTATTCTTGTAATGCAATCGACATAGCCGTCCATTTCACGAAGTCGGTTTACAAGCTGCCACAAGGAAGATGCCTCGGTATCCTTTTGAAAGCGCTCAATTTCACGCAAATCGTTCAGCTTTACAAGGAGTGCGGATAGATCATCACGAAGTTTCGGAAAACGGAGAAAATCCTCAAAAACATCGCAACGATATTTTATAACTTCCTCGTCATCCGTAATATTTATCAGCAGCTGCTTTATGCTGTTGCGTTCATACTGCTCTTTTGTGAGAGCGTCACATATATAATCAACCGACAAATCATTCAGCGCCTCTTTGTTGAGAGTTCTGTAGGATGCATTTGAATTTGTCGGGTGCAATAAGCTGAAATTTTCCATAATTCACCGCCGAAAAAATTTGCCGTGTAACGGCTTTAATTGAATGATAGCACAAAAAATTTTTGTTTTCAACCGACAAATCGAAAATTTGCACTTTAGCTGATTGTGTGATATCATAGCTTTGGAGCAGATTGCTCTCAAAACCAAAATAACGGTCGGGAGGATTGACTTATGGATAAAAAGATGCTTGACAGAATTAACGAGCTTGCAAAAAAGAAAAAGGAACAGGGACTTACCGAGGCTGAGCAAAAAGAACAGAAAGAGCTGTACAAAATTTATCTCGGCGAAATCCGCACACAGTTCAACGCAACACTTGACAATGTAAGCGTTGAAGAAAAGGACGGCACTGTAAAACCTTTCAAAGAGGCATACAAAAAGCCGTATGACAAAAACTGATTTTGTCATTCAAACAGAAGTCATGCGAAAATTTAATTACACAGTCAAACAAAAAAGCAGTTCCGATTTTGGAACTGCTTTTGTTTTACAAAGTTATCTAATTACTTGTATCTTCTTCCGCCCTTTTGGTTGTTCTTTGGAAGCTGAATTTCGGCAGTATCGTACTTACTGCGTCTTTCGGACTTTCTGCCTGAAGATGAGTAATCATCGGCATAATCATCGTTACTGCTGTAACGCTGTGGCTGTGCAGATTTGCTCTTTGGAGCGTTACTTCTGCCGCCGACTGTGACTCTCTTCTTTCTGTTGAGAACAGTTGAAATTACAAAGTACGCAATGCCTGCAACACCGAGTGAGAGTAAAACGAGTGAAACATAGAACATCCAATGACCGTTATCACCCTTGCTGTTATTGTTCTTGATGAAGTTAAAGTCATCACCGTCAGAACCCGATGTGTCGGTATTTTTAAGATTTTTTGCGATATCCGACCAGTCGTTGCTTGAAAGAGTTTTTTCGTCAATGTTATCGTCAGACTTGATGAGCGACGCTGACGGAGCAGTATTTGACGGAGCAACATAGGACTGACCGCCGCCTACATATGACGGCTCAGAGTAGTAGTAAGTCTGACTGCTGCTGTAATTATTGTCATAACTGTTATTGTTGTAGTCATAGCTACTGTCATAGTTATAGTTGTTGTCATATGACGAACCACTTGACGAATAGCCGGGATCTACATATGATGAACTGTCCGAAGAATCCGGATACACAGGATCGGGCTGCGGCTGCGGCTCAGGCTCCCGTGATGGTTCCGGTTCCGGTTCGGGCTCAGGCTCCGGCTCTACGGGATCAACAATAACGCTTGAATCTCCGCCGGGATCAACCTCCTCACCGACTGCCGATACGGAAAAGCTCACAGCAGAAATGCTCAAAAGTGCCGTCAGAAAAATTGCGCAAAGCTTTGAATGTTTTTTCATAAAAGCCCCTTTCTTCAGAATAATCTGAAAATGCGTCTGTTGTATGTCCGATATCAATTACTTTGAGCTTTTATCGGATGCCGATGTTGTTGACGCCGATGTTGTAGGCTCAACCGCAACGAAGAAGAGTTCGGGCTTATACTTGTCAATAACCGAAGTGTTTTCTTCATACTTGAGTTTCTCTGCAAGACTGTCAATATACTTTGAAAATTCGTCTGACTTCATTGACGCAAGTACACCGGCTCTGTTTGATTCGTTGCCGATATAGCTGTCAACATCCTTGTTGACGTCTTTCTTATAAACGAGATAGTAGATTGCGCTGTCGCCGCTGCCAACCTTGAGAGTTTCAGCCTTGCCTGTTTTAAGCTTGCCGATAGCCTTTTTAAGCTCGTCACCGATTGAGCTCTTGTCGAGAACTTCTACATTTGAAACAGAAGAATCTGTTCCCGAACCGCTTGACTTCTTGTATGATGCAATAACATCATCAAAAGAACCGCCCTTGTTAAGGTCATTCTTGTAGCCGTTAAGCTGATCCTCAACCTTCTTTATTTCCTTGTCGCTCATTGCAACATTCTTTGATGAACCTGCCTCATCTTTTGTTGATGTATAAAGGTTCACGGGAAGATATGAGTAGTCCGTATAGTTTTCCTTGAAATACTTTGTAAGGTCGGCGTCGGAAACTTCCTTTGAACCGCCCTTGCCGTAAACTGCTTTGAAGAGAGCCTCATACTTTGTGTTGTAGAGAGTTGTGCAGTATGCAAAGCTGTCGAGTGAAACGCCGTACTTTTCATACTGCTTCTTCATCGGCATTACATAACCCTGTGACGCATACGGACCGACATTCCAGTATGTTTCAGCCTGACTTGTTGCGGAGTCAAGAGTTGCCTGACCGATGTTTACATTTTCCTTTTTAAGCTGTTCGTCAACTACGAGGTAGCTGAGGCACATTTTCTTAGCCTGATCTTTAATCCACTCTCTTGCAACCTGCTCGTTGCCGTCATCGTCCTTGATTTTTTCATCAAGCCACTTGTCAGATGTCGAATCATAATCGTCAAGCTTTTTAGCAAATGACTCAGCCTGACTGTAAGCTGCATTGAGTGAGTAGATATAAACGCCGATGGCAAGCTCGTTATCGCTTGTCTTATACGACCATTCTTTGTTAAGAGTTGTGGGTGTACAACCTGCAATTGCAAAAACTGAGAACATCATAACAATTGCAAGTAAAAATGAACCAACCTTGATATTAGGCTTCATAGTTTTTTACCGTCCTTCTGAAAAATTAAATGCAAAGTGTCCTGCAAACACACTTTCACAGGATAATGTACCTTACGATTATACACAAAAAAATCGTCATTGTCTACATTTTTATAAAATTTTGTTGAGAATTTCCACCGAAAAACAGCATTTTTGTAGTTTCGGGGGATTTTTTCTTAACAAATTACGGTTTCATGCCGTAAAATTACTGCACACCGAAAATTTTGGTGAGGATTTCAAGCGGAGCGGAACTGTTTTTGCACTCAACCGCAACGCACGGTTTTGCTCCGGCAACAAGCTTTGCCTTTCCGCCCAAAGCAATGAGCAAGTCGGCAACCTGAGGGGATTTGAGTTCGTTTACAAAGAGCATGAGCGTTGTGCCGTTCTGTCTGATTTCGTAAATACCCATTGAGTAAGCCTTGTTACGCACAAGGGCAATGTCGATAAGTCCGAGAACCGAGTTCGGAATCTTGCCGAATCTGTCCTGCAGCTCGTCAATAACATCGTCTGCGTCCTCGTTACTGCGGATATCGGCAATTCTGCGGTAAACATCAAGACGAAGTGTAAGACTTTCAACATAGCTTTCGGGAATATGAGCGTCAACCGAAATATCAATAAGACAGTCGAGGTCTTTTGTGACATTCTGCTCGCCCTTTTCCTCGCTTACTGCCTCATCAAGAAGCTTGAGGTACATATCGTAACCGACCGATTCCATATGCCCGTGCTGCTGTGCGCCCATAATATTGCCCGCACCTCGCAGTTCAAGGTCACGCATTGCAATGCGGAAGCCGCTGCCGAATTCTGTAAATTCCCTGATTGCGGCAAGCCTTTTCTGCTGAATCTCCGTGAGAACCTTGTTCCGTCTGAAGGTAAAGTAGGCATATGCCCTTCGTGAACTTCTGCCCACACGGCCTCTGAGCTGATGCAACTGCGAAAGTCCCATACAGTCGGCATTTTCTATAATAAGGGTGTTGGCATTCGGCAAATCGACACCCGTTTCGATAATTGTTGTGCAGACAAGCACATCAATCTCCTGTTCAAGCATCTGTCGCCAAACTTCGCTGAGTTCGCCCTCTTTCATTTTGCCGTGACCGATTGCGATTTTTGCCTCGGGAACAGCCTCCTGAATTTTTGCGGCACATGAAGAAATTGTTTCAACATTGTTGTGAAGATAGAACACCTGACCGCCACGGCGGAGTTCACGGCGGATTGCCTCGTTGATAACCGCATCATCGTGTTCAAGCACATAGGTCTGAACAGGCTGACGGTTTGTCGGAGCTTCTTCGATAACGCTCATATCACGCAGACCGCTCATCGCCATATTGAGGGTTCTCGGAATAGGAGTAGCCGAAAGCGTAAGCACATCGACATTTTTGCACAGTTCCTTGAACCTTTCTTTTTGGGCAACACCGAAACGCTGTTCCTCATCTATGATTGCAAGTCCGAGGTCACGGAATTCAACATCCTTCTGCACAAGTCTGTGAGTTCCGATAATCATATCAATTTCTCCTCGCTTTAGCTTTTGGAGAATTTCTTTCTGCTGTTTTGCTGTACGGAATCTTGAAAGCAGTTCCACACGAACGGGATAGCCCTCAAAACGCTTGATTACCGTCTGATAATGCTGCCATGCGAGGATTGTTGTGGGGCAGAGCAATGCGCATTGCTTTGAATCTGCAATACACTTAAAGGCGGCACGGAGTGCAACCTCTGTTTTGCCGAATCCGACATCACCGCAGAGAAGTCTGTCCATCGGCGACGAACGCATCATGTCATGCTTGATTTCCTCACAACAACGCAGCTGGTCGGGAGTTTCGTCATATTCAAAGCTGAGTTCAAAATCTCTCTGCCACTCGTTATCTGCCGAAAAGGCATAGCCCTTGGCTTTCATACGCTGTGAGTAAAGCTCAATAAGCTCCTTGGCAATGTCCTTGACAGAGGTTTTAACCCTTGCCTTTGCCTTTTGCCAGTCGCCCGAACCGAGTCGGTTAAGCTTAACCCTTGAATCCTCTTTCGGACCTATATATTTTGCAACCATATCAAGCTGTGTGACAGGCACATAAAGCACATCGCCCTTTGCGTAATCAATCTTGATATAGTCCTTTATAACTCCGTGAGTATCAATTTTTCTTATACCGCCGAACACACCGATACCATGAACATTGTGTACAACATAATCACCTGGGGCAAGCTCTGAAAGGCTGTAAATTTCCTGTCCCGTCTTTTTTTTCTTCTTTTTGGACTTTTCGGGACGGTACGAAACCTGACTGTAGGTTATTGCAAAAAACTTTTGTGACGGATACTCAAAGCCCGCACTCAATGCACCCTGCATAACAAGCAATTCGCCCTTTGAAATCTTATCCGCACCCTCGCTGTAAACAGCGTTTATGCCGTCTGCGTTAAAGGTGTCACAAAGATTTTTGGCGGCTCTTTCTGTTCCTGCAAATATAACGCCCTTGCTTTCGGGGGTAAAAAGTCCGTCAACATCCTCTTTTAGTTGTTTATACGAACCGCCCCATGCCGAGAGCTGTTTTGTTGAAAAGCTGATGATTTCCGACAGCTTGATAGGCATACTTCCGTGAACAAAGTTTTCAAGCACGATTGTTCCGTGACTTTGCAAAAACTCGGTACATTCGTTGAATGTGAGCGCAAAGCGGTCAAAACCTCTGCAAAGAGTTCCGTCCTCAAAGCCTTGCATAAGGGTTTCATTGCTGATAAAGTCCATTGACTTTCCCCGTTCCTGAATTGCAGTAAATTCGGACGCAAAAACGAGGGTGTTTCTGTCGAGATAATCAAAAAGCGACTCCGGTTTATCGTAAATCTGATTGATAAATTTGTCCGCATTGGCAATCATTGCACCGCTGCGGATAAGCTCTGCCTCTGAAAAAAGTTTTTCCTTGGCTTTGGCGCTGTTCTTGGAACGGAGGAGCTTTGCCTTGTGTTCAATTTTATCTGCAAGGGCGGCTCTGTCCTCAATTACGATTTCGGTTGAAGGCGAAAGCGTAATTTTGTCAGCCTTTTTAAATCTTCTCTGTGTTTCAATGTCAAAATAGCTGAGGTCGGTAATTTCATCGCCCCAAAATTCACATCTCACGGGATAGTCGCTGTCGGGCATAAAGAAGTCGAGAATACCGCCTCTCAGCGAAAACTGACCGCTGCCCTCTACCGCATCAAAGCGTTCGTAGCCGAGCAGAGTAAGTGCCTTTGTCGCCTTTTCAAGCGAGAGCTCCCTGCCCTCTTCAAATTCAATAACCGACTGTTCAAGCACATTTTTCGGAACGGTAAGCTGTGCCGCCGCATCAACACACGCAATTGCAACATCACATTCGTGGTTGAGAAGCTTGAGCAAAACTTTAAGTCTTGCGTGCTCGTACTCGTGCGAACGGCTCTGAAAGTCGAGAAAGTTGAAGTCACGCACGGGATAAACATAGGCACGAAGTCCCATGCACGAAAGGTCATTGCACAAAGTTTGCGCCTCTTTTTCATCGGAGGCAAGACAAAATGCCGTGACGCCCTTGAGGCGGCACAGCGCATAGATGATATTTGATTTGTTAATTGTTGAAAGTCCCGAAGCACAGACCGTTCTGCCCGGCTTGACATTCTTTTCAAGCGTTTTGAAAACGGGTGACTCTTTGAGGACATCAACAAGAAAATTGAGATTATTCATTTCTTTGTCCCTTTTCAGTTGAACAAATTCATAGCACGGTCGGTTTTGCCGTCAATAATCAGCTCGATTGCTTTTTCGGCATTGTCAAAAATTTCATCAAGCTTTTTCATTTCATCGGGAGTGAACTTTGAAAGCACCCAGTCGGCAAGGTCCCAGTCGGGATTTGGCTTTGCGCCTATGCCAACCTTGATGCGGGGAAATTTATCACTTCCGCTGAGATAGATGATACTGCGCATTCCCCTTTGACCGCCGTCACTGCCCTTTGAACGGATACGCATTTTTCCGACATCAAGCGAAATGTCATCAAAAATTACAATGACATTTTCGGGTGGGATTTTGTAGAAGTTCATCGCCTCAACAACTGCCTGACCGCTGTTGTTCATATATGTTGTGGGTTTCATCAGCATAACTTTTGCGCCGTTTACAGTGCAAGTGCCGATAAAGCTTTTGTATTTTATCTTGTTCACATCACAACCGAGCTTGTCGGCAATGCGGTCAATTGCAAGCCAGCCTGCGTTGTGACGAGTGTTTTCGTATTTTCTGTCGGGGTTACCGAGTCCCACTACAATGTACTCGATTGAACCCGTTGATTTGTTTTTTCCGAACATATCCGTTTTCCTTATATCCTTATACTAATATAGAATTCATTATTACATTATACATTTTCACTTATGAAAAATTTGCAGTAAAACAGCGAAATGGCGGGTTAGTTAAAACCCGCCTGTTTAATTACATAATTAAATTGTTCGCCTATCAACCGAAAGCGGCTGTGAACGGCTTGTCGTTGTAGATTCTTGCGATAGCCTCTGCAAATGTAGGAGCAACAGGAAGAATTGTGAACTTGTCAATCATCTTTTCCTTCGGAACAGGAATTGTGTCAAGAAGAACAACTTCTTTGATTGCGCTGTTCTGGATTCTCTCGATTGCAGGACCTGAAAGAACTGCATGAGTAGCGCAAGCGTAAACCTCTGTTGCACCGCCCTTTTCAACAATAGCGTTAGCGGCATTGCAGAGAGTACCTGCTGTGTCGATCATATCGTCAACGAGGATAACTTTCTTACCCCTAGCGTCACCGATGATGTTCATAACTTCACAAACATTAGCCTTTGGTCTTCTCTTGTCGATAATAGCAAGACCTGTGCCGATTTTTGAAGCGAAGTTTCTTGAACGGGTTACAGAACCGAGGTCGGGAGAAACAACGATATAATCATCATTGTTGCCGCCGATTTTCTCTCTCATATGGTTTGCAAGAAGTGATGCGCCCTGAAGGTGGTCAACAGGAATGTTGAAGAAGCCCTGAATCTGATTTGCGTGAAGATCCATTGTAAGCACACGGTCAGCACCTGCACAGGTGATGATGTCTGCACAAAGCTTAGCCGAGATCGGATCTCTTGCCTTAGCTTTTCTGTCCTGTCTTGCATAACCGAAGTATGGCATAACAACTGTGATTCTTGCAGCGGATGCACGCTTCATGGCATCAATCATTATGAGCATTTCCATAAGATTGTCGTTGACGGGAGCACAGGTTGACTGAACAATAAAGCAGTCGCTGCCACGAACAGATTCGTGAAGAGAAACAGAGATTTCGCCGTCTGAGAACTGTGTACAGTCACTCTTACCAAGCGGCAGACCGAGACAGCCTGCAATTCCCTGAGCTACATCAACATTTGAACTGCCGGTGAAAATTTTAATGTCCTTACCGTGAAAATTCATTGCAATAACTCCTTTGAATTTTAATGTGTGTAGTATATGTTTACCAATGATTAACCGAGCAATTAACAGCTGTAACCCTTTGCTCTTGCAATTTCGTTAAGCTGTTCAAGCTGAGCCGGATCATTTGCACCCAGAACCGTATCACTGCACTGAGCCGTGAATGCTCCGACCTTTCTTCCGTCCTCAAGCAAAAGCTTGATTGCGTCGGGAAGATAATATTCCTTTGCGCTGTTATCCGACTTGATTCTGTCGAGAACCGAAAGAAGAAGCTGACAATCAAACCAGAAACCGCCCGAGTTTACTTCATTTATTTTGAGAGTTTCCTCATCAGCGTCTTTCTGCTCAACAATTGCACGCAGATTTCCGTTTTCGTCACGGACAATTCTGCCGTAACCTGTCGGATCGTCAACCTTTGCGGAAATAACCGTTGCGGCACAATCGTTTTCGATGTGAGCCTTTAAAGAATCCTCAATAGTCTTGCTGTCCATAAACGGAGCGTCGCCGTTGAGAATAACAACATTGCCGCTGTGCTTTTTAAGGAAATCCTTTGCCATCATCACAGCATGACCTGTTCCGAGTCTTTCAGCCTGAAACACGCTTTCAACGGAAAAATCGAGGGTTGAAAGATACTCTTCGACACACTCTTTTTTAAAGCCCTTGACAACACAGATGTCGTCAATACCGGCTTTCCTTAAAGCCGACATAACCCAGCAGAGCATCGGTCTGCCGAGCACCTCCGACAATGTTTTCGGTTTGTCGGATTTCATTCTTTTGCCCTCGCCGCCTGCGAGGATAACGGCACAATTCTTCATTTTTTCTCCTTTTATCTGTGACAAAACAACAAAGATGCAGACAGTCCTGTCACAAGGCACTCGTTCATACCATAATATTATCTCACAAAAATCACAAATTTCAAGAGAAAATTACAAAAATCGGGCAAAAAAAGGCATTTTAAACGATTTATACAATATTGCCGAAAATAAAACTCGTTTTTTATAAGAAAAAAGTTTGAAAAAAATATAGCTATTTTGACCAAAGTTTGTTATAATATTCGATAGGCTTATACAAGCAGGCAGGTTTTACCAAGGGGTAAGTCTGCCACAGCCGTATATCTTAATTTATTTTTAGGAGGATTACCAGTTATGGCAAACAAATGGGTTTACCTTTTTACAGAAGGTAATGCTAACATGCGTGAGCTCCTCGGCGGTAAGGGTGCCAACCTTGCAGAAATGACAGGTCTTGGACTTCCTGTACCACAGGGATTCACAATTACAACAGAAGCTTGTACTCAGTATTATGAGGACGGCAGAGAAATCAACGCTGAAATTCAGGCTCAGATCAACGAGTACATCGAGAAGATGGAAGAGATCACAGGCAAGAAGTTCGGCGACAAGGAGAACCCCCTCCTCG
>OHMG01000752.1_pt1 | contig 11591 bp, 8 predicted proteins | sample 1569281 | NCBI WGS metagenome assembly OHMG01 (sample SAMEA3879581, study PRJEB24766) | human gut metagenome | biome: human-associated habitat; feature: feces | place: USA | collected 1985/1987 | reverse complement strand
GGCGGCCGAGCCTCTATTGTACCGTTCTTCGCGCTCGGCGTAATAGTATCGTTTGTGCTTACCGTTGTTATGTCGATTATTCTGTTCCAGAAGGCGATAGTTTTTGCGATAATCACATTCGCCCTTGCAGTCATTGGATCGCTTATTTCGTATCTTTTGGCTTATTACAAAGCCGACTGATAAAATTGAACGGAGGATAATAATATGGCGACAAAATATTTTTGCTATTGCATAGGCGGAACCGGCGCGCGTGTTGCGGAGGTCGCCGCCCATCTTTGTGCAATGAAGATGATAAAAAAAGTAGATGATCTGGAACCTATAGAGTTTATAATCGTCGACAAAGACGATAGTTGCGGAGGAACGACCCAGGCCAAAGAAACCATTAGGAATATCTCGACTCTTTCGGGTCTGACAAAAACTAAAAAGCTGGACGATGCGGAAACGATTGGATTTTGCAACCACGAACTCAATATAGCTTCTTGGAACTTTTCCAACGCGCTCAGCGCCATCTGTAATAATACTGCTAATCCCAAACTTGATCAGGTTCTCGGAAGTGACGCTGATGACAAACTCGTAATGAGGGCGTTTTATAATAAAGAAGCACGCGAAACGGATACCGAAAAGGGATTTTATGGCAAGCCGTCGTTAGGAACATCGATTTTTGAGTATATGCTTAGTGAAGCAGATCAGAATAATCAGGATGATCAGGATAATCAGGATGATCAGGATAATCAGGATAATATTCTTAAGCCCGTAGAAGAATTTCTAGGAAGAAGTACCAATAATAGAGCTAAGGTTTTTATTATAGGCTCTATATTTGGAGGCACAGGTGCCGCAGTTTTTTCAAACTTAGCGGCATATATGAGAAAACATTTTGAAAAGCGTAACAAAGATCTCCTTGTTTCCGGTGTACTACTGCTGCCGTATTTCAGCTTTGGAACCCGTGATGGTGATGGTGATGGAACGCCGCTGATAAACTCTGGTGATTTTGGCACGAAGAGTTATTTGGCACTTAGCCAATATGCCCAAAATGAACATCTGATGAGAAAAGAGCTTAAAGACAACGGAAGCTTTGATAGCCTTTACATTTGCGGGCAGGATCCGCTGCATGTGGTTGGCGAATATGCGAACGGTGGACAGGGTCAGAAAAACCATTTTGATCTCGTAGATCTTATTGCGGCAGATGCAATGGTGGATTTCTTCAATAAGGATTTTTACAACAACGGAGCAGCCACAGGTCTTGGCAAAATATACGAATATCGTTTTAGTGCAACAGCAGAGAATGGAAAGATTCCTAAGGTGCGCAAGACCGAAATTGAGGAGCTTGCTGTAAACCTTAATAAGATGTTCCGATTTGTGGTGTTTCTTGTTGCGAGATTTGCCACTCAATTTGCACTCAATTACAGTGCGCCGGGAAAGAAACAGAAGAAAATATTTGGCAAATCGGAAAATAAATGCGATAAAATGTGGGAAAGTGTTTTGACATTTCAAGCCCTATTTGATAAAACTGAATTTGAAGCAAACTTCGATAACATCGTGAATGATATGAATAATTTTATTGGGGGAGTTTTAAGGTACTGCACTGATTATATAAGGCTGATGGACGATATTTCAAAGACCGGATATAATTGGGCGAACGATACCAAGGGTACAAGCGAAAATTATAATAATTTGTTTGGCTTTGCTGTAGAAAAAGATTATATTAGCCATGTTAGTCATATTTGCTCCTGTTTAACCAAAGTTAATATTGCGGGTTTAGAGGATATGGTCACCGAGCTATTGGCTGACGAGAAAAAAAATAGTTCGGGCAATAAGAGCATAGACGATGTGACTGAAGAATTAAAAAGAGCCTTTAGTGATATAACTTACGCGGGAACAGATTCTTATGACAAGCGCTTTGGAGACTATATATACAAAGCTCTGGAAATTTATTTTAGCTAAGAGGGGGATTTTACTATGCCATATAATGTGCTTTTTCCGTTCAAAAATGAATCGGAAATAACGGATTTTGCAGCTACAGGTAACGCAGAAAGAGGCTGGATAGAGACGGATCCGAATGATGAAAAAATACTTGACAAAATGGCGGAAAATATGAGTGGATCCGGTGCAGATCTCGACGATAGAGATAGTGCCATTATGTCCATTCCATCGCCCATCGCTTATGTTTTGGATTTCATCAAGCAGCTGAAGGATAATAAGCCGAATGCGGTCAAAGAATGGCGCGGTCTGCTTGCTGCAATCGCGCTGCAGAAGCTGAACAGTATTAAGATTGATATAAGCGAATATACGATTCAAGCGGGTGACGGAACCGATGGAAAGTTCAGAAAAATTGTTGGAGACGCATTAAGGGAAAACGCATCAATTACCGGATACGGTGGAGCATATGCAGAAGCAAATAAAGTTGATCTCAGCAAGCTGTATGTCTTTTCAAAGGGCGGCGAGCCGTTTGCAATATACCTTCCGAGTATTATTATCTGCCCGTTCAAGGACTACAATAGAAAGATTTTTGAAAACCTTCCATGGTTTGAAGATGGTGAATGGAAAGATGTTCTTACATGTGGTGAGCTTGATTGTAGAAGTGCGGTCAAAGATCTTAGTGAGCGCAATGACACATTGAAAAAACTCTATTACTGGCTGGATGGCTTCTCGAATGATACGAATTTTAAAAATTCGCCGTATAAAGAGCTGATTGATAATTTTAGAGATAAGATATATAAACACACGACCACCAAGGGAAAACCGACACCTAATGATGGAGAGTTAAAGGATTGGGAAAATGCGAACGATAAAAAAATTTATGGTGCGTTGAAAAAGATTTGTGCGGGTTTTGACTGGGAACCCCAGAAGTGCTTCTCAGACAAATTACTGCTCTTTACCGCGCCGGAAGGGGCAGAGTTCCGGCATGATGAGAAAGAAAAATTTGTGCCAAGGGAAATTAAAGTCGACCAAGTGAACCGCATTTATGTTATCCCGCCGATAAGCATTGATGTTATTGACAGCCTGAAGAAGGGGGCGCAGATAGCAACCGGAAATGATGACGGCTGGAATGTTGTATACAATAAGAGTGAAAAAACATTTACTGCCAAGTGTACGCTTCGCAGCCAGGATGGCAAAAACAGCAGAACATATACCAATATCTATCGTGCTAATAGAGATGTATATTGGATGTCTGACTTGCCATATATCTCAATGTGGCCTTGTGTAAAATTTACTAACGATATATGGAAAGACTATCTTGTTTCCGTTTTTATGAGGAGAGATGAGACCTCAAGTACAACATGGACCAATAACGACATAGGTTCTAGCCGTAACGCCGGGATAAGCCTATGTGAATTTAGTAAAAGTCAATTGGTTGGGGAAATGGACGATGAACGCAACGGTATACCTGCTGTTGAAATCAGCGTAGTTGCGGATGGTGAAATAGCTTCAAAAGATTGCGTTTCACAATGCGTAATAGGTTTTGCGTCCAGAGATGATAAGCCCGTTTCTAACCAGAAATTCAAGATGATAAAGTCGAAATCTGCCCCGTACGCAATTTCCTTTGCTTGTGGCAAAGAGTCACTTGGACACTGGATATTGGATTGGGAAGCCCCGGTTGAAATTGTCGGAGGCAAAAAGGGTGTAATCGGGATGGACTTTGGAACGACAAGCACAAATGTGTATATGAAAATCGGCCAAGACGACCCCAAATCCATTTCTTCTCCGAATAGTTATGTCCATGACATATTCAAACCATGCTCTCAACAAGAAAAAAATCTGTTCCAGAGATATTATCTCTTCGGAGCGGAAGATGCCGACCAGAAACTCGGAAAAATATTTACTTATGGTCAGAACTTTGGAAGAGATAACAACGTGAATTTATCTGTTGACCCGAATTTGACCGGACGTTTCTTGAAGGTCGATAATGAATATATTATAGCTGACACCGGAAAAGACAATGGCATATTTAACAATCTTAAGTGGTCGAGCGATGGCGATAACAATTACACTTATGCCAGGAAGAACTTTGTGAATTCGCTGCTTAACTTTGCATTACTCGAAGCGCGGGCAAATGGTGTCGCCGATATTGAGGTTCGACTTTCCTACCCGGCGCCGAACCTCGGCAATTCGGTTCAGCAAAGCATAGAACTTGGTTGCTTAAGGGAAAATTCCGGCGGCTTTAATATTAAAGGAGCTACGGAGGCACAATGTGCCGGTATGTATTGTGAGCATCATTATAGAGATGGACAGGCAGCTATTGCTCCTACGGCTGGTTATGCAATAGTGGATATCGGCGGCGGCACAACAGATGTTTCATTTATGAAAGCTGATAATTCTAATGCAAATGCTACTATGCATGCGGAACATTCGTTCAAGGTTGCGGGAATCAATATAATAGAAAAAACATTTATTGATTTCTTTGAAAATCGTTCAGCTGATTTCAAGAATATCTGGACAACCACAGGGAGCAATGATACGCTTGTGAGTAAAGCTGTTGAAAAGTTCTGCAAAATAAAAAGACCTGCTGCAGGAAACAATGAGAAGTATTACCAGGACAAGGGAGAGATACTGAACTTCCTGATGGAAAACAGCGAAGTTCAGAATGGCTGTTACGAAAATAAAAACTACCACGAGCTCTTTCAAGCGATAAGAATGAAATATTATATTCTGTTCTGGCTTATTGCAAACTTCATCGGACATGATGAAAATATTAAAATTGATCCTTCCACTATAAATATATGTCTGGCGGGATGCGGCTCAAAAGGTTATAAGAAGATGTGCCTCGAAAGCGGTAAAGCTATAGGTGTTGATGTGTACAAAAATGTAAAGTTTATTTATATAGGTTACTTATACAAAAACGGTATTGCCATCGACCCCAATAATATTACATTTGATCTCAAACAACCGTTACATGATAACAAGGAAGAGGTTGCTTTTGGGCTGTGTCTCCTTTCGGACAGACAATTGACTGATTTGACTGGCATCATTGCGGCAAATAACAATACTCCAAATGATGCCAAAGAAATGAGTGATTTTTTGGCTGCTCTGGATGATGAGAGCGACGAGGATTCATCTATTGATGTTAGGCCGGAGCAACCTACTGAACCGGATAATCCAAATTTTGATTTGCCTGATGCTGATGGTATGAAGAAAGTATTCGTTGCTATGGCAAAACTGGAGAATTCAAATCAGCAAAACACTGAATCAGACAAAAAATCGATGTTACAGAACATCAAAGAAAATTTCGGAGAGAAGTATAAGAATTTAAGAGGTGGGGTGAAAAACAAAGTTTCCGGAACCGAAACCGATGAATTCTTCTTTAAAAACGTATCAACCGCACTCATGCTCTATGCCATGATAGACGAAGAACTCGGGGAGTAACCCCATGTAACAACCCCAAATTCAACTTTGGGCGTTCCCATCAGCCGGGGTCGGAAACGACCCCGGCAAAATGGGCGAGCCAAGCCGAATGGAATATTGCTCGGCGGTATTATATTCGGACTGGCTTGCCTGATATCAATCTGTACAACGAGAGGAGAATCAACAATGTTGAAAAAAATTATTGCGGCGGTGCTGTCTGTTTTGACGGCTCTTTGCCTTGCGCTGCCCGCTTTTGCGGTCAGAAATATAAATGACACGGATTCCACATATGAGAGCACGACCGCCGGAGCCGGGCTGAGAGAGTCCGAGCTCGAAAAATATACTTTCACCATCGACGGTCTCAACGACAATGCGCTTTACTATGAAAAGCTGCTCTCCTTCGTTGCACTTGGCGATGATGGCGAGGAGTATCCCGTGACTGTCTGGGTTGAAAAAGAATCCCCGAATAGCTATTTCCTGTTACTTACGAAAGAAAACGGGGCCCTATATCCTATAAAGGGCTGCATAGAGGCACATAAGTCCGCCGAGCCCCTGAATAGAACAGAAACGTATACACTTATCTTTTCCTCATCGAAGCTGACGATAAAGACCCCGGAAGGCGAGTATACCGAGTATACATTGATGAGTGATATAAGCAAATTTGAAGAAATCACAATTATCAACAAAAAAGTGAAAAAAATCGCGTCACCGGTGCAGAACTCCGAGACCGATGCCGAACCCGTGACCGGTGCGATTCAGGCATCCGGAACAACTGTCGGTAACAACGAGAAAACTAAAAGTGTCGTTTCAACGACTGCAACTGACAAAGACAATGATGGTGGAAGCGTCTCTAAAAGTACGATGATAACCATTGTCGTTCTGGTGCTTGTGCTGGTGATCGTACTGATTGTGCTTGCTGTGTGCATCCTTTGCAGGGGAAATGTTGCCGGAATCAAGAAAATATTCAAGAATATATTGTCAAAAGGAAACAAGCAGCCTGCGCGTGAAAAGCAGCCTCACAAGAAGAAAAATTCCGAACAGCCCCAACCTAACGACCGCAGCAAAACTGAGCCTAACTATAGAAGTAAGGCTCTGCCCCCCAATATAGAAACTTCTACACTAAAACGCACTGCAAAAAGCAGCAGTAACATTGATGTGCCGGTTAATAATGCCCCTGAGCCCATAGCCTACGATTCAACTGTCAGCACCGATCCGCATGACAGCAACGACAGCATCGAACATACCGACGCAAAATACGATGGAGTCGATACCTGTGACAAGAATACATCGGTAAAGAAATCGGAATGCGAGGAGTTGGCGGACGCCATAGATTGTATATATAAGGGCGATTCACAGCCGACATCGCTTACACGCAAAAAAGTTTCGGTAAAGTATTTTCGCGACTATAACCAAAATTTCTTTGGCGATATACCAGAAAAATTTACGATATGTGATAACGAGCGTGGCAGCGAGTTTATTGTTGTTGATAATAAATATTTGTTCCTCAATTTTTATAAATTTAACAATTTTGAGGATCCTAATTTTAAAGCATACAGCGATATCGCAGGTCTCTCCAAATGCTTTGATCTGATATCCGGCAACCGAAAAGTGAATGCAAATAATCAGAAAATCAAAAAGCTTATTCCCGCCGAAGTTCATGTAGAAAACGGTCAGTTTGTATTGGATAAAAAGGGAGAAATATATTTAGAGGATTAAATGATGAAAAAATATTTTGATGTACGGTGCCCATATTGCTTTGAGCAGCTACGATATAATGATGCTGTTTTTCGCTGCAAGAGCGGGGATGAACAGGAAGACAAATATCTTAAAAATTACAAGGCTCACTTGGAGGATAAGGAGGCACAAGACTTACTTTACAATTTTGTAGACCCGGCCGATCCAAGATACAGCAAATATAAGCGTAAATTCGATGACGGTTGTTATCTTACGGGAATAGAAGATCCCGATAAAAGCACAAAAGGTTTCCTCAATGAGAGGCTTTGCCCTTATTGCCACAATAAACTTTTAAGAATGTTTGGACGCGCGCCCGCTAAATACATTGCGGTTATAGGTGTTCCGGGCAGTGGAAAAACTACATATCTTGCATCGATAAATGAAATGATGAGAGAAAGAAGCACGGAATCGTTCTCTTGGATTAATATGGATCCTAACGACCACTACCTTGAATATATTGCCGATTTATATGCGCAAGGCAACATAGGTGCAGTAACCCGGGGCGTACAAGGTCCATACTTTCGCGAGTTGGGAATAAATAAGAATAAAACCGACATAGTGTTCCTTGATATTCCGGGAGAATGTTATATCGATAAGGAAAGGCTTACTGAAAGAATAGTCAATTATATTAAATACTCGGATGGTTTGATTTTTATTGTAAATGCGGCTGAAACTGTTGAAAATAACGACGAAGCAGTATTGGGAAAAACAATCGATACGGTGCTGGGTATGCTTCGCGAGAATGATATTCCCAAAAAGCCGACTGCCATTGTACTCAATAAGGTAGATCTGGTAAAGGGTGAATTGATGGGAAGAAAAGCATTAAGCGACATTTTTCCGCCGATTACTTCGGATGTAGTTGATATGAGTGCAGTGGAGCGCAAATCAGCAGATATCATACATTCGATGTTGTGGCACGGCGGAGACGGAGACGGAACGGATATTCAGGCGAATCTTCGAGGATATGTGAATAATATTATCAGAGACTTTGGCGAGGATTGCCGTGTGTTCGCAACGAGACTTGTGCTCGAGAATCATTTGGTGCTGAATCAAGGGCTTGACACTCCTTTCCTTTGGCTTTTGGCAAAGATGGGAGTTTTCCCGGTGAAGCAGGAGAAAAAGTGAGGAACCGATAATGGCTACAGTGAATTTTGTTACGCTCTCCCACAGCAGCGCGGGGTATGACTCGTATGATAAACTCAATCGGATGTTTACTGGGGAGAAAAGGCGAGTGGTGCGATCACGTATTCAGGACTTGACGGATTGTGCGCCGGATCAGCTCCAATACATGTTCAAAAATGACATCACCTGCAAATCGCTTTTCAGAGTGGGGGATGATATCGTTCTGCTCGAAGCATATCCGCAACGCGATACAAGATTTTTTGTTGAGTGCAAGGTGGCGACTGCCAAGGCACAGTCGCAAAAGAACAAGTCTGATCTGGCGGAATACATTTTAGATGAAGTAGATCGAAAGATATATAACGAGGATTTTGATTCGACTTTTAAAGAGGCTTTTCTGTTGGCTCTGCTCTCGGACAGAACGCATCTTTACTGTTTGGCGGGCTGTCCGTCGGCGGTTGATGCTGTGCGCCGCAGAATTTACAGCTGTGGCGCGGGACTTTTGTCTCTCGGGTCGTATATTGAGGTTATGAAGCAGATTCCGCCCATAAAATATACCGTGGCAACATGTATATGTGTGACCGGCGAAGATAGATCGAATTTTATGGACAAGATATCCAAAAACAATAGTATTGTGTTTGATATGACGGGCAGGCAGGTGCGGATAAGCGTCAATATTCCATCCCCGAAATACTCACAGAACGCTGTAAGAAAGCTTGTGGCAGAGTACAAGAAGAATAACAGGACCTTTGATGAATTTGTCGAAGATTTGGACAAATTTGTGCGCGAATTTGATATTGACTATTCAAATGAGGGTGACGGCATGATGAACGAGATAATGTATTCGTTTATGAGGCACAATGCCCCCAATTGCATAAGCAGAGTTACGGCAACCGCCGCAGAGAGAGAGCAGCTGATACGAGATATAGAGGAAAAAGGGAGATGCTGATATGAGTTCTAAAAGAACAGATAAGATAGACATGGGAACTCTCGAAAGAAATTTGAATGCAAACAAAGAAAGCAGAAAGTTCTTTTATCCCAGAGAATATATTTTGAACTTTTTGATCTTCATGACCTGCGAATACTGCGGAAAGCATTTCTTTACCTCGAAGATCAGTCTGTTTGGCGACTATCTGGTCTGCCTGTGTCCGAGATGCGGCGGACGGCACGCGATAACGATAAACATGGTTGGATCATATAGGAGAATTAAACTGCTGACTGTGGCAGCGCTGATTACTGTACTGATATCGCCGTTGATATGCAGGCTGATTTTTGTTCTTTATTATATGTGGATTGGTCAATGAATATTTTGATTTGACGGCAGCGGAGGAAGAAGATGCAAAAGAAAAGTATAATAATTTATGTTACGGCGATAGTGCTCGTTGTTGCTGTTTGCTTTACCTCGGTGTTTTTTGTCATGAAGAAAAACAGCAAGGGCTTGCGCCGCACACACAAGCCGACGGCGCAGACATCCGAAAGCGTTGAGAATACAGATGACAGCACGGAGATGCTTGCCGTTGAAGCATCGCTTGATTCGATGAACACGACTCAGCCCGCGCCGGATATCAGTCAGGATTACATATATAACGGAAACGGCACTCTTGAGCTCATATATATAACCCGGAACGCGGACAAGCTTTTCTACTACTGCGGAGATCAGCTGTCAACTGCGGGCATGCAGGTCGTTGCAAAGTATTCGGATGGCGGCTGTCAGTATGTCACCAACAGTGTCGATGTGTTGCACCCGGATATGTATACCCCGGGATATAAAACCGTAACGCTGAAATATACGGACGGCAAGGGGACAATGAAATCGACAAGTTATTCGATTTATATCGAAGAGCCGTCTGTTCAGCTCAACTACAGTGAAATTACACTTGATGTAGGAAAAAGCTGGACTGTGCGTGCTTCGGTCAGTCCCGAGAACTGTTATGTTACATGGGCAAGCTCGGCGAATAAAGTGGCTTCGGTGTCTGGTTCCGGCACGGTGTGCGATATTACCGGTAACGGCTACGGAAGTGTTACGATAACCGCCAGTATAACCTATAACGGCAGGACATATTCCGATTCGTGCGTAGTGTCCGTTTCGTATGCGGATTCGACGATAGATATATATGATGCTTACTGGTATGACTATAGCTATTATAATAATACGATGTATTTCTACTTGAGCGGAACGGTTCAATCAAATTATGACCTCGATTGGGTTTCGGTGCAGCTGAGCGGTCCTCAGAATGTGAACGGTATCATCCAGGATATAGATTTGTATTTTTCTTTTGATGACAGTTATTTAAACGGAAATACCTTTGATCTTGATCAGGGAGAATATTATTTTAAAGTTCTTCCCGGCTATCAATATACGCTTTATGTCTTCGCGACGGATATCTACGGCGGCTCCACAAGCGTATCAACGACTTTAGTCGCGGCTCCGGATCCGAATACAACAACTACTTACTATTACTATCAGGGCTATTAAGCCCTGATAGTATTTTTATATACAACCCCCGGTGCGCAAAAAACAACCTGCGGTAGATTGAACAAGTCGGCGCGATTTGATTTAATCAAGAAAAAACAAGAATTGATCGAATGACACTCGGAAACCGCATATATGATTTCAGAAAGAAGGCGGAGCTGACCCGCGACGATGTTGCGAAGAAGTGCTCCGTTTCGAGCCAGTCGGTGCAGAAGTGGGAGAGCGACCACGCGAAGCCGTCGGTGGACAATCTGATAATACTCTCGCAGATACTCAATGTTTCGCTCGATGAATTGCTGACCGGCTGCACCGAGCGCGTCCGCGACGAAAAGCGCAGGGCGGGCGTCAGACCCGACTATCCGTCGCTCCATCCGTGGGAGCTGTATTCCGAGGAGCTGATGGTTGAGTTCAGACAGTCGTGCGAAGAGGACATAGATATCGGTGAATGCGAGGAGCTTTTCAAGGCTGTTTCGCATCTTCCGGGCGGCGAGTATAAAGAGCGCATAGCGGATGTCATGTTTGATATAGTGTCCCGCACTCCGATTAAAAAGGACTATGAATTTGACGAGCCGAGCGAGCTCGACGAGATAAAAATGTGCAGGGGACAGTCCCCGAAAAGCGCGGCGTTGACAAATCCCGCCTGCGCGATAAAATAGTCGGCGCGTGGTACGGCAGGATATGCGGCTGCTCCCTTGGGAAGCCCATCGAGGGCGTGAGAAATCCGGAACTCGGCATTCTCCTGCGCGAGACGGGAAACTATCCGATGCACAGATATATCAAACGCAGCGATCTGTCCGATGAGCTGCTCGGGCGCGTCGGGAGCTGGCTCGGCAAGAATATGTATGCCGATATTTCCGAGTGCGCCCTGGCGGACGATGATACGAACTACACGGTGCTCTATCAGGAGCTTATAGAAAAATACGGC
>OHMG01000751.1_pt1 | contig 11600 bp, 10 predicted proteins | sample 1569281 | NCBI WGS metagenome assembly OHMG01 (sample SAMEA3879581, study PRJEB24766) | human gut metagenome | biome: human-associated habitat; feature: feces | place: USA | collected 1985/1987 | reverse complement strand
GAGCGCATTCTTCCCTTTCAATACGCATCATGACCTTGCGGGCAAAATCGTCCCCCGGCGCAGGTTGGGAGGCATGGCCCAGAATCTGCCAGAGTTTTGTATCGTCCTGTTCGTTCATGGTTGTGGTTCCGCTGAGGGTTCTATGAAGAAAAACACCGGAAGATGGGTCCGGTTTCTTGCCGGTGTCATTTTTCCCGTTCTGCCGCCTGTCTGATGACGGGGGCCAGTACGGCGGCGATGCGTGCGTAACCGGCCGCAGAAGGGTGCAGTCCGTCGCTGGAAAGCTCTTCCGGGACGTATCCGTCGCTATTAGCCATGACGCGTCCCGGTTCCGTATAAATGAAATTTTCTTCCGCGGCCAGGCGATTCAGGAGGAGATTGATGCCGGCAATGCGTTCCGCCGTACCTTCCCGGGCGCTGTTGCGCGGGTAAAATCCCTGGAGGATGATGACGGCTTTTGCCAGTTTGCCGGTGATTTCCCGGCAGACGGCACGAATGCCTTCCAGGATTTCCCCGTCCGTGTTTTCCGCAAGGTTGTTCGTGCCCAGGAGCACCACGCAAACGGCATTGTCTTCCGCACCGTCCAGTTCTCCGTGGCGGAGCCGCCACAGGGCGTTTTCCACCCGGTCGTAGCCAAACCCCAGATTGACCGCCCGCATTCCCGCCGTGCACAGGTTCCATGTTTCCGGGGATTTTTGCAAAATGTCCCGGTGCGGTTCATCCACGGGCGCACCTCCCCAGAAATGCGTGATGGAGTCTCCGATGAAGAGGAGGTCCGGGTGTGTTTCGCGCACGATGCGGCATGCGGCTTCATGCCGGGACGCCCAGTCGTAAATCATGAAGTCCCGGTCCTGGGTGCAGGGAATCAGCGTGGAGGGTACGGCCCGGGCGGGAGGAGGTCCGGGCATGATGAAGGTTTCCGGGGCTGTAATGCCGCGCTTTCCCCGGAACAGGCGGAAGCGGATGCGCGCGCCGGGCGGGGCCTGCACCGGAGCCAGATAGCGGCCCTGCGTGCAGAGCATGCGGGGAGAGTCCGCATTCACGTCTATTCGGATGACGGCTTCCGGGGGAGCGTTCACCGCGGTAAGTACCAGTTCTCCCGCCTCATTCAGGGAGGCGCGGATTCCGGGGGGTGGGGATGATTCTGTCATGAGACGTCGCGCATGTGCTGGCGCATTTGCCTGCGTCCGATGGAGTTCGGCCCGCGGCTGTCCTGCATGCAGTAGTTCACGGGGCGGCTCTGGGAGGCGCCGTGGGGAGCGCCCAGGCGCTTGTCCGGCTCTGACGGCAGCAGATGCACCACTCTCTTGTTTTTCCAGACCAGCCAGAGCACCACTACGGCCGCCAGTGCGGAGATGTGCAGGATGATGCCGGCTACATTGGCCAGGGCGAAGGTCATCCAGGCTTTCATCATGGCATGGAGGGAGGATTCTTGCGTTTCCTCCGGTTCCTGGATGGTGATGTTGGCTTCCGGGATGCTGGCAGGGTTGTCAGGCTCCAGTGCGGGAAGGGTGGGCCTGGGGGCGGATGCCATGTCCGCCTCCGTTCTTCTGGCCAGGGAAATCATGGCCTCAATGAGTTCGTCCTGCGGATTGGTGAATCGGGAGGCGTCCTGCTTCACCTGGTACAGGAGATCCCTCCGTCCCGCATCCCCAAGCTGGGAGCTCAGCTCCGGATCCAGTGCGATCTGGGCGCTTTTAATATCCCCCATGTGGAAATGGAGCAGCAGGTTGCGCTCCTTGTTCCTGAATATCTGGCGGGCGATGGTGGGAGCATTGACGGAAGGGGGGACTTTCTGCCCGGCCGCGAAGATGCTGACGAACAGGTTGACGTTGTAGCGGGATTTGATGAGCTTGATAAGTTCGATGACGTCATTGCTTTCCACTTCCGCAAGAAGCTTCTGGGGGTCAATCAGGCCTGTGGAGGTGCGGATGTAGTCCGGCAGGAAATATTCATTGACGTCCGTAAAGTCCTCCGGAATGGGATCCACGGCGGGGGAGTCTGCATTGGCGGCGGGTTCCGGCATGGGGTCGGAGGGAGCCGCTGCCGCATCCACAGGGGGCAGCAAGGGAGGGTTGGCATTCCACCACGCGCCTCTCATCAGGGATTGCTGGTCGCGGTTGGTCCATTTCAGGGCGGGTAATTCCTGGGCGGGAGCCGGAAAAATGGACGCCGCCAGCAGGCATGGGAACAAAAGGGGGTTCATGCGCCTCCTCCTTTCCGGTCCTCGGGGGTGGGAGGCATTAATCCGTAGCGCATGGGATGCCTGACTTTGGAGCGCGCTTTCCTGGCTACGAGCTGGACGGCGTTTTTCATGATGGACCCCGCAGCCTGGAGCAGCATGCTTTCCCGCAGGGGAATGCGGGCTTTCATGATGGATTTGTTGATCAGGTCCGGCTCTACATAAGGGTCCAGTTCATAGCCCCACATGAAGCAGGCCGTGTCCGTGCGCACGTCCAGCACCAGAACCAGGAGCCACTGGGGATCCAGCGGTCCCTGATGGTTGGGGAAGCCGGCCTCATCCACCGTCAGGTGGTTCATCGTCCAGAAACTGTGCGGAATAAGGGAAAAGGGCTCCAGGATGTTGGGGAAATAGACGGACAGGAGAACGGGGGGGATGCGGCGTTCCAGTTTCTCCAGCAGGGCATTCAGCCTCATGCGGTCCTGTTGCCGGAGAGCGCCGGCGTTGTCGCATACGCGGCGGTAGGGTATGGCGTCTTTGCCGTATTTTTTGTCCAGGTTTTCCAGAGAAAAACCGCAGTGAGGGCACAATGATTCCGCCCCGCGGTGGAAATTATGTAAACACTTCGGACAAGTCGGCACAAGGAAAGTTTAAGCACGAAGTTCGTTGCCGAAAAGACTAATTGTCAGAAAGAAATCATGTATGTCTCATTTTCTTTCGTGACACGGTAAATGGCGGCGCATCTGGGGCACGTGATTTCCAGCTCCTCTTCTCCCTGGAACAGGTCTTCCTTGTTTTCCTGAAGGGTCTTGAGCGTGGGCAGGATGCGGTCCAGCGTGCAGCCGCAGTAAAAGCGGAACCGGCGCGTTTCCAGCACTCGGGTATTTTCATCTTCTTCCAGATGGGCCATTTTCTCCCGGGTGAGGGAAGCAAGCCATTCTTCATCCGCGTCAGGCTGGGCCGTCACCATGGTGTAGCATTCATCCGGGAGCTCAATGCAGCGGGCGTTTCTCTGTTCGCTTTGCCTGTAGAATTCCTCCACCCACCGGGCCGGAGACGTTCCCGGAATGGGTACGACGGAGTATTGCGGTTCAAACCCCTTGCGGAGCAGGGTGGAATACAGCGTGTTTTCTTCAGGTTCCTTAATGTCCTGTGTGAAGACGCGCCCCACGACGGATTCCGTCAGGGAAGAACCGGTGACAAACAGGTTGGCGACGGCAGGCGTCCGGAGATTGACTGTCCAGGCATGTTGTTCCGCCCAGGGCCGTGCGACCATGTAAAGGGTGAAATAGGCCATGAGTTCTTTCAGCAGGCTGTCGTAGAGTTCTTCGTTGCGCAGGCCGTACTGCATGAGGTGAAGGTAGTAATCCGTAAACAGTGGAGAAAATTTTGACCTGAGCGCCAGACAATTGCGTCCGCGGACAAAGATGGATTCAACTGTAATGAATTCTTCTACCAGTTCTTCGCTCATGCCATTCAGGTTCGGTCTTCCTTTGTGGAAAATCAACCGTTCCTCCTGTCATTAGGGTCTATCATGACAGGTAGGCGCGGCGGCGGTCTTTTTCCCGGCATGGAAAGAGGCGCAAGAGTGGCTGGAGGGAAATGACGGAGGGGCCCGGGGACTGCACGCAATAAGCCTTTACCATGCCTTTCCGCGCGTTTAACATACACCCATGGCAACTGACAAAAATATCACCATCCATACTTCCAAGGGCGACATCAAGCTGACGGTGTTTGCTTCCAAGACGCCCGTGACGGCGGCTTCCTTTCTGAATCTGGCGTCTAGGGGATTTTATGACGGGCTCAAATTTCACCGTGTGATTCCGGATTTCATGATTCAGGGCGGCGATCCCACCGGCACGGGCATGGGGGGGCCCGGCTACAGTTTTGAAGACGAGTGCCGCCCGGATCTCAGGCATGACGGCCCCGGCGTGCTTTCCATGGCAAACGCGGGCCCCGGCACCAACGGTTCCCAATTTTTCATCACCCATGTGCCCACCGACTGGCTGAATGGCAAACACACCGTCTTCGGCAAGGTGACGGAAGGTCAGAGCGTGGTGGATTCCATTAAGCAGGGAGATACCATCTCCGGCATTACGATTGAAGATAATGCGGACGATCTGTTTACGGAACAGGCCGACCGCATTGCCGCGTGGAACAAGGCGCTTGGTAAGTAACCTCATTCCGGCATTCACTCGGCGGAGCGCGGCGCGGGGACGTCCGTTCCGCTGTTTTCCCCTCTCTGCTTTTTCAGTACATGGTTCTGTCTGTTCAAAACCTGCGTGTGCAGTATGGCGCGCGCGTCCTGTTCAATGACCTTTCCTTTACAGTGGAGGATGGGGAAAGAATTGCCCTCGCGGGCCATAACGGCGCGGGGAAATCCACGCTGATGAAGTGCATCGCCGGTTTGAATGAACCGGATTCCGGCTCCATTATCAAATCCAGGCATTCCCAGGTGGGTTATCTGCCCCAGGAAGGAATTCATATCCGAGGGCGCAGGCTGATTGATGAAGCCATGTCCGCCTTTGCGGACCTGATGGATCTTCAGGAGCGCATTGATGTCCTGACGCGGGAAATGGCGGGGCTGGATCCCCGTTCCGCCGCCTACTCTGAAGTTCTAAATGAAATCGGGGAATTGGAACTGGTGCTGCATGCCCATAATTCCGCCCGGCTGCGTCCCCGGACGGAATCCATCCTGCGCGGCCTGGGATTCAAAGACAGGGATTTTGACCGGGATTGCGGAGAATTTTCCGGCGGCTGGCAAATGCGCATCGCATTAGCCAAACTGCTGCTCCGGGAGCCTGAAGTGCTGCTTCTGGACGAACCTACCAACCATTTGGACATCCAGTCCCAACGGTGGATGGAACAATATCTGCGCTCCTACCGGGGCGCTATCATCCTTATTTCCCATGATGTGGCGCTTCTGGATGCCCTGGTTTCCCGTACGATTGCTTTTTACCACGGCCGGGCGGAGGAGTACGCGGGCAATTTTTCCTATTTTCTGAAAGAAAGCGTGCTGCGGAAGGAAATTCTGCTGCGCCAGAAAAAGGCTCAGGACCGGGAGATTGCCAAAACGAAGGAATTTATCGACCGTTTCCGTTATAAAGCCACCAAGGCTTCTCTGGTTCAGTCCCGCATCAAGCAGTTGGAAAAAGTGGAACTGATTGAGGTGGAAGAGGATGATGCCGTCATGAACTTTCACTTTCCTGCTCCTCCCGCTGGCGCCCATTCTGTGGTCAGGCTGGAAAAGGTTTCCAAACATTATGGTTCCGTTTCCGTTTTTGAGAATGTGGATTTTGAAATCGTCAAGGGGGACCGCATTGCCATTGTAGGAGTAAACGGGGCGGGGAAATCCACATTTTCCCGCCTTATTTCCGGCGGAGAGGCCCCCAGTTCCGGCAGCGTGACCATGGGACGCCATACGCAGGTAGCTTTTTTCTCCCAGACGCATGCTGATGATCTGGATCCGGATAAAACGATTTTGGAATGCGTGGAAGCTGCCGCCACGCGGGAATCTGCGCCCATGGTCCGGAATCTGCTTGGCTGTTTCCTGTTCCGGGGGGATGACGTACACAAGCGCGTTGGCGTGCTTTCCGGAGGCGAGCGCTCCCGCGTGGCGCTGGTGTGCATGCTTTTGCATCCGGCCAATTTCCTGATTCTGGATGAACCGACCAATCATCTGGACATCCAGTCCCAGCAGGTACTTCAAAAGGCTCTGTCCGAATATCCGGGTTCCTACTGCATCGTTTCCCACAACCGCAGTTTTTTGGATCCCATCGTGACGAAAGTGCTGGAATTTGTACCGGGAGAGAAACCGCGCGTTTACCTGGGCAATGTTTCTGATTATTTGGAAAAGGTGGAGAGGGAGCAGGCCCTGGCTGCCGCAGCCGCCTCACCCCCCTCCGGAGCGGCGGAACCGGGCGCCGGATTGGATCGCAAGGCACGCAGGCGCATGGAGGCGGAAATCCGTCAGAAGAAGACGCGCCTGCTGCGTCCGCTTCAGGAGAAACTGGAGCTGCTGGAAGAAGAAATAGCGCGGCTGGAAACGGAAAAGACGGAAATTACTTCTCAATTGGAGCGTCCGGAAGTGGCGGCTGATACGGAAGCCGTCATGGAGCTTACCTCCCGTTTTCAGCAGACGGACCGGCAGCTGGAAACCTGTTTCACGCAATGGGCTGATCTTTCGGAAAAGATTGAAGAGACGGAAGCCCGCATTCAAGAAGAGGCGGAAAGAAACGTTTCCGGAAGCTGAGAGGATTTCTCAACAAAAAACAGGGCTGTTTCCGGGAACAGCCCTGTTCGGACAGAGGAAAAAATCAGAACTTCAACGCTTTTCCGGTTATACCCGGCGACGCAGAAGCAGGGCGGCCATGCCAAGCAGGCTGAGGGAGGCCGTCGCCGGCTCCGGTACCGTGTCCCCCTGAAGATTCAACTGGGAAAGCCCCAGGAAGGTTCCTCCGGTGTTGGGAGCCTTGGCATTCACGGTGAGGGTAAAGGTTTCCCCCGCACTAACTGTGACCGGGGTATTGAAGCTGGCTTCCTGGATATCGGCCGTCGGCGTGCCGTCTTTATCAGCCTGGACTCGCTCAAAGCTCAGGTCAGCCGTGGCGGAGGAATCTCCGGCAGTCAGCGTAACGGTAGCGGTTCCCGCTTTAGTATCCGTATTGCTATGACGCTCCCCGCTTGCATTGACGAATTGAAAACCTAGGCTGAGGGAAGAAAGGACGATGTCCTGCGTAGCTGTGAAGGAAAAAGTGACAGTCCAACCGGTTTCATTTCCATTCATTTGGAGGTTGGGAACAAGAAGATCCGCTGCCAGATTGTTGGAGAGGGCGGTGGAAGGAGTGGTGAGAGTGACGGAAGCATCTTCCAGAAAATCGCTCCCAGTAGTAATGCTGGTTTGATGAAACTGGGTTTCATACAGAGTGGACGCCGCCTGTACTCCGGAAATACACAATAAAAATGTTGAAATGAAAAGAAGACTCTTCATAGCTCCATGTTAGCGGATTAGATATCCGGTGACAACAAAATTTTTTGAAGAAAAACGAGTTTCACCACGGGAAAAGAGGAAAAATTTGGAAAGTGTTTAATACAGAATAAAATTTTATTTTCATAAATCATTAGTAATGTGTGTATTTATCCATTCCCATTTTCCTATCCTCTGTCACCGGATATCTAATCCGGAGGCAATCTTTCCTGCGGAGTAATAAATGAATATTTGTCCGCTGCGGAAAATCATCAGCCTGACATGGCCTGGAAGGGTTTCCGCCCATTTCCATGCAAGGGGAAAAATAGAGGGAACCGGCCCGGGAGAAACCGGCTTTCTTTCAGGATAGCCTTTTCTTCCCGCTTTTCCGTGTTTTTTTTCTGTACTCTGAAATCGTGACGCCGCACAGGGTAAGCAGAATCCCCGCCAGGGATATCCAGGTCAGGCGCTCCCCCAGAATGATGGCTGAGGCCACCACGGTTACGACCGGTATCATGTAAATGTAAACGCTGGATTTGACGGCTCCCAGAATTTCCACCACGCGGTTCCAGGTCAGAAAGCACAGTGCGGAGGCGAACAGACCCAGATACAGCAGATTGATGGCATTGACGGGTTTTGCCATCAGGCGCCAGTCCATGTTTGCAGGAAGGACCCACAGGGCGGGAATCATCAGTGCAATGCCATAGAAGAAAATGCGGCGCGTGCAGATGATCATGTTGGATGTGTTGACGCCGATTTTTTTCATCAGGATGGAATACGCCGCCCAGACGAAGGCCGCGCCCAGTGCCAGGATATCCCCCGCCGGATTCAGTTCCAGAACGAAGGCTCCGTTTGCCATGATAAGGAAGATACCTGTAAAGGCAGCGGAAAAACCCAGGAAGAAACGGCGTGAAAAGCCTTCCCCCTTCAGCAGGAAATGGGCCAGAAGGGCTGTGAAGAAAGGAACCACGGCTACGATAATGCCCACATTGGAGGCGAAGGTATAGGTCAGGGCGATGTTTTCCAGCAGGAAGTACAGGGTAACCCCGGTCAATCCCGCTCCGGCGAACAGAAGCTCCTTTTTCCAGCCGGAGAATGGAAGAACCCGCGGTTTCAGGCACCAGAGGAAGGCATATCCTATCACAAAGCGGGTAAAGAGAACCGTGACGGGGGTGAAATCCCGCAAGAGCACCTTGGTGGAGACGAAAGTGGTTCCCCAGATGATAATGGTCATGAGGGCGGCGGCATGGCCCAAGGTGCGCTGTCGGGAACTCATTAAATTGACGATGTGGGGGATGAAGGTGTTTCCAGCGTCAGTCCCAGGATTTCCGCCGGTTCCGTATTCCTGTTCCAGACGGCATGGAGAACGCCGCCGGGAACGAGCTGGGATTCGTACTCGTGAACCGTTCTTTCTTCTCCGTCAAGCATGACAGAAACCGTTCCACGGGTGACAATGAATAAATGAGCGTGGGCATGGCGGTGTGGGGAAAGGGGGCCGCCGCCGCCGGGGGCTATTTTGGCGAAGGCTCCGCCTCTCAGGATTTCCTGCCCGTCCATGAACAGGTTCCTGGCCGTGAAGCCCGTATGATTGGGAATAGAGGAAAAGGCGTCCATTTGTTTATTTGTGTGCCAGGTCGTATCCGTCCTTGCGGTCTTTAATGACCCAGCCCAGCGCTGCCACTTCCGCCCTCAGGCGGTCGGCTTCCGTCCAGTCCCGGTTCTGCTTGGCCTGCCAGCGCTGATCCGCCAGGGTGCGGATTTCTTCTGGGGCTTCCTCCTGTCCCTCCTCCGGCAGAATAATGCCGAAGGCGGCCAGAATAAAGTGGAAAGCATTCCGCAGGCGGGCCGCCTCCTCCGGTGAAAGGGAGGGGATATCCGCCTTCCTGATGGCACTGAAAACATGGCCCAGGGCTTCCGGAGTGTTCAGATCATCGTTCAGGCTGTCCCATGCCGGCTGGAAAATTCCCAATTCCGGGAATGCCGCGCAGAATTCCTCATAGGAGGGAACGGAATCCGTTCCGGAGGCGTTCCTGAGCTGCATATCGAATTTGGACAGGCGGTTCAGCGCGGCTTTAGCGTCTTCCAGAGAGGAAAGGGTGAAATTCAACGGACGGCGGTAATAGCCCCCCGCCAGCACGTACCGGACCGCGGACGGCCTGTGGCCCAGTTTGTCCAAATCCGCCAGCGTGTACATGTTGCCCAGGGATTTGGACATCTTGCCTCCGTCCACCAGCAGGTGCGTGATGTGGAACCACAGGCGCGCGAAGCCTCCGCCGCAGGCGCAGCGGGACTGGGCCACTTCGTTTTCATGGTGGGGGAATACCAGATCCACGCCGCCGGAGTGGAGATCAAAGTCATTGCCGAAGTATTTATGGATCATGGCGGAGCATTCCAGGTGCCAGCCGGGGCGGCCTTCTCCCCAGGGAGAGGGCCAAAAGTTGTTTCCGTCTTCCGGCCTGCGGCTCTTCCACAGCACGAAGTCTGCCACGGAGTCTTTTTCATATTCGTCTGCGTTGGACCGGGTATTGGCGGTTTTTCCTAAATCCAGTTCACGTTCGTCCAGGTGGGAAAGCCTTCCGTATTCCGGGAAGGAAGAAATTCTGAAATACACGGAACCGTCTTCCGATACATAGGCATGGCCCTTTTCCACCAGTGTTTGAACCATCCGTATTTGTTCGGGAATATGGCCCACGGCAGAGGGTTCCGCATGGGGAGGCAGGCAATTAAGGGCGGCACAGTCCCGGTGGAACAGATCCACCCATCCTGCGGTGAATTCCGCCAGAGAAACGCCAGCCTTTTGAGAATCCCGGATAGTTTTGTCGTCCACATCCGTCAGATTACGGATATGCGTGGTGGGCATCCCCCCCAGTTCCAGGACGCGGCGGAAGACGTCCTGCATCACGAAAGTGCGGAAATTGCCGATGTGGGCAGGGCCGTACACCGTGGGTCCACAACAGTAAAAGCGCAGTGTTTTTCCATCCATGGGAGAAATGTCCTGGGCCGTTCTGGTGCGGGTATCGTAAAGGTGTAACATGGCGGAACGATTAGAAGGGAAGAGGGCTTCCCGGTCAAGCGGGAAAAGAAAGCCGGGGATCCGCGGTTGTCCGCGTCCCCGGCTTTGAAGAAATCAGAGGATGGCGAGAGAAAAGGAAACGCTATTTGTCCGCGTTTTGCTGGCCCTTTTTATAATTCTCGTTAATACGTTCGATTTCCTCCTGGGTGATGAATTTTTCCCGGTAGGGTTTGTTTTCCACAGTGCGTTCCAGAGTATAGCCGAAACGCTTCTGGAAATGTTTCTTGTGGGTTTCCATTTTCTTTTCAAACTCTTCCAGGCTTGGACGGTTCTTGTGGCTGCCCCACGCGGTTTCGGAAACAGCCATGGCGCGGGGGTAGGTCATGTACATCAGCAATTCGCCGGAGGGAATCCATTCCGCCCACATGCAGAGGTTGATTCCCTTGATGTGCTTGACGTCATTCTTGTCCCGTCCGTTGCGGGGATCGAAGTTGTAGCAGTCTTTCAGCAGGATGGGAGCTCCGCCGGGCCGGGCGCGCACGTCGTCCGCCGGGAATTTCATCTGGGTACGCGCCAGATAATACTTGAACTGGGGGGTGACGATGAGGTCGATGCCCTGTTCCTTCGTCTTATCAATGCAACGTGGGAATTCTCCCGGCAGCCAGGACATGACGGTTTCCCCCTTGTGGTAATAGCTCTTGTTGATGTCATACCACAGGATGGGCTTTTTCCGGTGCTTGGCGAGCATGGCCGTCAGGCTTTTCGTGAAATCGCTCATCTGGGCTTCCACATTATCCCCCTGGCCCTTTTTGGCTCGGGCGGCCTGGCAGTCCGGGCACTTCTTCCAGTCCCCCATGGGGCATTCGTCACCGCCGATGTGGATGTACGGGAAAGGGAATATCTGCTGGACGGTATTGAAGGTATCCTTAAGAAACTTTTTAGTGGCCGGTTTCTGCGGGCAAATCAGCTTGGAGGAAACACCGCCGTGCGTCCATACCTGGGCCCGTTCGGTGTTGCAGCAGAATTCGGGATAGGACGCGGCCAGGGCCATGTTATGACCCGGCATTTCCACTTCCGGCAGTACCTGGATACCGCGCGCTTTGCAGTAGGCTACCAGGTCCTGGAGCTCCTTCTTGGTATACATGCCTTCATTGGCCAGCAGGGAGTTGTTCTGGCTTTCCGGAGCGGAGGGGCGGACGGCGCCGATGGTGCGGAGCTTGTCGTAGCCCGGAACGGGGAGACGCCAGCCCTGGTCTTCCGTCAGATGGAGATGCAGGACGTTGTATTTGTAATAATGCATGGCGTCCACAAAATTGTAGATCTCCTTCATGGGATAGTGGTAGCGGCCTACGTCAACCATCATGCCGCGCCAGCCGAAGTCGGGGGAATCCTGGATGCTGCCGCAGGGAAGTCCCTCAGGAGTATCCGAAAGCTGGTCC
>OHMG01000740.1_pt1 | contig 11730 bp, 7 predicted proteins | sample 1569281 | NCBI WGS metagenome assembly OHMG01 (sample SAMEA3879581, study PRJEB24766) | human gut metagenome | biome: human-associated habitat; feature: feces | place: USA | collected 1985/1987 | reverse complement strand
TGAAGAAAAATATTAATTTTAAGACAATTTTGGCTTAAAATTATTTTTTAAAGACTTGAGGCTTTAAAAATAGTGAGCAACAAAGTGCGAACTACTCTAAAAAATTATTAAAAAGTTATTTATTTTTTGATATTTATTTGGTATAATTTACTTAGAATAGAAAGAAGGGCGATTATGTTTAAAGAAATTATTGCTATTAGTAAAAATTATGCTATTGTTAAAATTGATAATGTTATTACTGATGATTTACTTAACTTAAATGTTGTTTTCGAAGAAAATAATAAAAAAATATTAGGTGAAGTAGAAGAAATTATGAACGGAGAGGCTAAAATTAGTTTTTTAGGAGAATTTCATGGAAGTAAATTTTATGATGGTATTATTAGAAAACCTAGTATTAATTCTAAAATTAGAATTATTAATGCTGATGAATTAGCAGAACTCACTGGGTATAATGACAATACTGCAATGATGCTAGGACTTTCTCCTTTGTATAACGATAGCCCTATTAAAATTAATATTGATGATATGTGGAGCAATCATAGTGCTATTTTTGGTAATACTGGTTCTGGTAAAACTTATGGTGTTGCTAGATTAGTACAAAATTTATTTACTATGCCTAATTATATTCCTTTTAATAGTATTCTTTTTATATTTAATAATACTGATGAATATGATAGTGCTTTTAGTAGTATTTCTAGTTATAATTATAATTTTAATTATAAGATGTTTAGTACTGATACTGATAAGGGAGTTAATATTCTTAAATTACCTTTATGGTTACTTTCTGTTGATGATTATGCTAATATACTTGATGTAACTGATTATTCACAAATTATGATTATTGAAAAGATGCTTGCTTATGTTTCTTTATTTGCTAAAAATGATGAGGAATCTAATAGATATAAAAACCATTTAATTGCATCCGCTATTGTATCAGTTATGTATTCTAATCAAGTATCTGCTAGAATTAGAGATCAAATATTTTCTATTTTAACTGATTGTCATACACCTGAACTTAACTTAGATGTTGAAGTACCTGGTGTTGGTTATACTAGAACCTTTAGAAAATGTTTTGAAATTGATAGTCAGGGACAATTTGTAGAAAGAATTCTTATTACTGAATATATTAAAAAGTTTGTCGATAATGAAACTAAATGGAATGAGGATTATGTACCTACTTTCTTTACAATTGACGATTTAGAAGTAGCTCTTAACTTTACATTAATATCTGAAGGACTTCTTCTTAATGAGAAATCTTATGCTGAAGCTACTGCTTTAAAAGTTAAATTACATACTATTGCTAATAGTTCTATGAGAAAGTATTTTGAATGTGATAAGTTTATTACTGTAAATGAATTTATATCTGATTTAATATTAGTTGGTAATAATAAGAGAGCACAAATTATTAATTTTGTATTAGAAAATATAGATGATAGATTTGCTAAAGCTCTTGTTAAGGTATATGCAAGAATTATCTTTAACTTTGCTAAAAAACTTCCTACTAGAGGTAGTATGCCAATGCATCTTATGCTAGAGGAGGCTCATAGATATGTTCAGAAGGATAATGATATTAATATTCTTGGATACAATATATTTGAAAGAATTGCTAAGGAAGGTAGAAAATTTGGTATATGTCTTGACTTAATTACACAAAGACCTACTGAACTATCTGAAACTGTTTTATCACAGTGTAGTAATTTCTTAATATTTAAAATTAACCATCCTAGTGATTTGGAGTATATTGAAAAGATGGTTCCTAATATTAGTAGTGATGTTATTGAAAAACAAAAATCACTTCAATCTGGTACTTGTGTTGCCTTTGGTAAAATGATGAAGATTCCACTTATTGTAAAAATGCAACTTCCTAATCCAGAACCACAGAGTACAAATGCTAAAATATTTGACAAGTGGATGATACAGTGGAAAAGTAACTAGAATAAAGCCTTATAAATCAAGGCTTTTTTTATTTATCCACAATATCCACAGGGCTGTGGAAAAGTAAAGCTGTTGACTGTTGACAACAAAAATTGACAAAAATTGTGGAAAAGTCTTTTAAAGTCTTATTTTATATGGTATTATATTGTTGATAAGTTGTGGATAACTTGTTATTTTACCTGTTAATTAAAAAAAATATCTAGACAAAATTTTTTTTTGAGATATAATAAGATTAATGGCAGATTTGATTAAGGAGGTTTTGATATGAATACGGATAATTTATGGAATGAATTTCTTGATAAAATTAAAGAACGTATTACTCCTTTATCTTATGATACTTGGTTTAAGGATACTAAATTATATAAGTTAGATGGTGGTACTGCCACTATTATTGTTCCTTTAGCTTTACATAAAAAACATTTAGAAGAAAATTATATTGATGATATTGAAGAAACTTTTAATTCTATTACGGGAACAAATTTTAATTTTAAATTTATTTTAGAAAACGAAATTAATGATAATAATGAAGAGGTTATTATTGGTGCTTCTAATGAAAATATGGGAGTTCCACATCAAACTAGTGCTTCCGCTAATCTAAATAGCGAATATACTTTTGATAGTTTTATTGTAGGTAACTCGAATAGGTTTGCTTTTACTGCTGCTAGAGCGGTGGCGGAAAAACCTGGTAAAGCATATAATCCTTTATTTTTATATGGTAAAAGTGGACTTGGTAAAACACATTTAATGCATGCTATTGGTAATTATATTATTCAAAATACTAATAAAAAGGTTTTGTATGTGTCAAGTGAACAATTTGTTAATGATTATATAGCAGCAGTTAGAAATAATGAGAAGAATACTTTTGATAAGATTGATTCTTTTAAGAATAAGTATAGAAATATTGACGTTTTAATTATTGATGATATTCAATTTTTGGGATCCGCTACTAAGGGGCAAGAAGAATTTTTTCATACTTTTAATCAGTTACATGACTCAAATAAACAAATTATTATAGCTTCCGACAGGTCTGTTGATGATTTGAAGATGTTAGAAAATAGGCTTATTACAAGATTTAATTGGGGTCTTACTGCTAATATTACTCCACCTGATTTTGGACTGAGAGTAGATATTATTAAAAGGAAGATAGCACATCAGGAAGCAGCGGAAGATATTCCAATTGAAGTTATTGAATATATCGCTAATATTAATGATTCTGATGTTAGACAGTTAGAAGGAGCAATTACAAGGGTTTTTGCTTATGCACTGATGATGAACCATGGAGTTGTTACTTTGGATATTGCTATTGAAGCTTTAAAAGATAAAATAAGTGAGCGTAGTGTATATAAAAATGATATTCATAGGATTCAAAGGATTGTCTGTGAGTACTTTAAGATAGATATTGAGGATTTAAAAGGTAAAAAAAGGAGTAAAGATATAAATTATCAGCGGCAAATAGCTATATACTTGTGTAGAATAATGACAAATGAATCGTATCCAAAAATGGGAACTTACTTTGGAGGTAGAGACCACTCAACTATAATAAGTGCATATCAAAAAATAGAGAAAGATTTGGAGACAAATTATCAGTTACAAACAGTAATTGAGGAGTTAAAAAAGAGAATATAGTTGTTGATAGTTGATAAGTTTAAAGTTATCAACAAGTATTGTGGATAAGTAAAGGTATACAAAACAAGGATATATGTGAGTTTTCCACAATATCCACAGCATAATAATAATAATATAATAAATAATAAAAGAAAGAGGATGATAAAAATGAAATTAGTCGTAAAGAAAGAAATATTATTAGAAAGTTTGAATAATACAGCAAGAGCAATATCTACTAAAAACTTAATTCCTATATTAACAGGTATTAAGTTTGATTTAAAGGATGATGGATTATATTTATATGCAAGTGATACTGATGTTTCTATTAGATCTTTTATACCAAAGAATAAGTTAACAAGTTTAGAAGAAACAGGTAGTATAGTAATAGGAGGTAAATATATTGTTGAGATAATAAGAAAACTTCCTAATACAGATATATCTATTGAAGTTATTGATGGATATAAGATGATTGTTAGTACAGATAATACAGAATTTAATTTGAATGGTATTAATCCTAATGAATTTCCTAATTTAGATTTAGATGAAACTAAGGAGCCTATTGTTATTAACAATGGAGTATTTAAGGATATTATTAATCAAACAGTATTTGCTATTTCACAAAGTGAAACTAGACCACTTCTTACAGGTATTAATTTTAGAATTAATAATGGAGAATTAGATGTTATTGCTACTGATTCATATAGACTTGCTAGAAAATTAGTAGCTATTGATAAAGTTGATGAAAGTGATATTAATATTGTTATTCCTGGTAAGAACTTAGTAGAACTTACTAAAATGCTTGATAATGATGAAGAATCTTTAGAATTACATTTATTTAGTAATAAAGTTTTATTTAAATATGGTAATATTGTATTTTTATCTAGATTACTTTCTGGTACTTATCCTACTACTAGTGATATTATTCCTAAGAATTTTAATATATTACTTGAATGTTCTTTTAATGATTTATATAATATGATTGATAGAGCTAGTTTACTTACTTCTGACAGAGAAAAGAATACTATTAAGTTATCTTTAAAAGGTAATGAACTTATGATTTCTTCAAATAGTCCAGAAATTGGTAAAGTAGAGGAAAAAATCAATGTAGAAAATGATAAGAATATTGAAATTTCGTTTAGTTCTAAGTTTATGTTAGATGCTATTAAGAGTTTTAATAAAGAAAAGATTGTTTTATGTATGAATAATGATAGTTCTCCTATTGTTATTAAGAGTAATGAAGATGATTCTTTGGTACAACTTGTTTTACCTATTAAGACTTGCTAATTTTGATTTATATTTGTTTAATAGATAAGAGATTTGATTCTTTTATCTATTTTTTTTGTGATAAAACAGTAATTTTGATGATAGAAATGTTAAGAAAAGAAAAATTTTTGATAATTTACGACATATTTTGATAAAATTCGACATGATTATATGCTTTAATACATGGTACATATTTTTATATGTGGAGAGGGGGATTTTATGAGAAATTATATTATTACTGATGATGTTTTGTGCTTTACTTCTAATGGATATGGTACTTATGTTATGGAGAAGAATAAGGATTTTTATTTGAGTATTGATTGTCTTAAATTACTTAAATATGGGTGTAATTTTTATGGTAATTCTTATAATATTCAGAGGCAATTTGTTATTGATATTTTTAATTATTATATTAAGACTCCTATTATTGTATCTTCTTATAATATGATTATTTTCTTTCCTACATGTACTCCTAGTTCTAAGAAATGTATATGGCTTGCTTATAATAATATTACTAGATATGTTAAAGAAAGTAATGGTACAAAAATATATTTTGAGAATGGTAAAGAGATGAATATTAAGGTACCTTATACTACGATTGATAATCAAATTACTAAGTGTATAAAGATAGAAAAATACTTAAATGGAATTATGAGAAAAACCGTTGAAAAATAAGGAAAAAATACATAGAAAATATGTTTTTTTTCTTTTAATTTTTATTGAAATATGGTATAATTATATATGTATAGGGGTACATGAGATTAGTAAAGGTGAAAATATGGGCAAGAAAATAACTTTATATTGAAATTACAAAAAATTTATTTAAAAAATTATCGTAATTATGATGATATTTTATTAGAACTTAATAATAATTTAAATATTATAATAGGAGATAATGCTCAGGGAAAAACTAATTTACTAGAATCTATTTATGTACTTGCTGTTACGAAGTCTTTTTTATCTATTAATGATAAGAATCTTATTAATTTTAATAGTAGATATTCAATGATTAAAGGAATTGTTGATTATAATGGTTCTTATGATGAACTTGAACTATTAATTAATGAGAATGGTAAGGTTGTTAAGATAAATAAAAAAGAGATCAAAAAATTAAGTGACTATATTTCTAAGATGAATGTTATTCTTTTTAGTAGTGATAGTATTAGAATATTTAAAGATAGTCCATCTTGTAGAAGAAAATACTTTAATATTCAAATTAGTCAAATTAATAAGATTTATTTAGCAAATTTAAATAATTATAATTTAGTTTTACGCCAAAGAAATGAATTTTTGAAGATTATTAATATTAATAAAGAGAGTGATATGAATTATTTAGATATTCTTAATGATAAATATATTGGTTTATCAATAGTTATTTATAATTTTAGAAGGAAATATGTAGACTTAGTTAATAAATATATAGATGGTATATTTAGTTCTATTACAGGGTTAGAAGGACTTAAGATGATATATACTTCTAATGTTAGTAATTTAGATAAAGATATGTTTAAAGATAAACTTAAAAGTAATTTATCAAGAGAAATTCAGTATAAGATTACTTTTATTGGACCTAATAGAGATGATTTTTATTTTGATTTGAATGGGAAGAATTTATCTTTATATGGTTCAAATGGGCAAATAAGGAGTGCTGTACTTGCTCTTAAGTTAGCAGAAGTTAAATTATTTACTGATGTTTTATCTGATACGCCTATTTTACTTTTGGATGATATATTTAGTGAATTAGATATTGATAAGAGAAATAAGGTAATTAAATATTTAGATAATGATATTCAAACAATAGTTACTACTACAGATATTGAAAATATTGATAAAAATGTGAGAAATAAAGCTAATGTTTATAGAATAGAAAATGGTAAAATTATTTCCCGGGAAATAATTTGATGCAGGAAGGTGATAAAAAATGAATAGTAATGAACATTATGATGCTTCGGATATTCAAGTATTAGAAGGACTTGAAGCAGTAAGAAAAAGACCTGGTATGTATATAGGTAGTACTAGTGAGAAAGGATTACACCATTTAGTTTGGGAAATAGTAGATAATGCTATCGATGAGGCTTTAGCAGGATATTGTGATGATATTGAAATAATTGTTAATAAAGATGGTTCTGTTACTGTTAAAGATGATGGTAGAGGTATACCTGTTGAAGTACATCCTAAGACAGGATTATCTACGGTTGAGACGGTATATACAGTATTACATGCTGGTGGTAAATTTGGTGGTGGTGGCTACAAAGTATCTGGTGGATTACATGGTGTTGGAGCATCTGTAGTTAATGCTCTTAGTAAATGGGTAGAAGTAACTGTTTATAAAGAGGGAAAAGTTCACTATATTAAGTTTGCTAATGGTGGACATACTGTAGAACCTTTAAAGGTAATAGGAGAATGTAGTGAAGATAGAACCGGTACGACAGTAACTTTTATGCCTGATGATGAAATATTTAAAGAGACTACTACTTTTAATTACGAAACATTAAAAACTAGAACTAGGGAACTTGCTTTCTTAAATAAAGGACTTAGAATTATTCTTATGGATGATAGAACAGGAGAATCTGATACTTTTGTTTATGAAGGTGGTATTAAAGAGTTTGTTGCTTATGTAAATAAAAATAAGACTCCTATTCATGAAGATATTGTATATGTTGAAGGAATGGAAAATGATATTTCAATAGAAGTGGCTCTTCAATATAATGATGGATATAATGCTACTGTTTACTCTTTTGTTAATAATATTATTACTCCTGAAGGTGGAACTCATGAAGATGGTGTTAAATTGGCTTTAACTAGAATTATTAATAATTATGCTAAAGCAAATAAAATACTTAAAGATAATGATGAGCCTCTTAGCGGTGATGATGTTAGAGAAGGTATAACAATGATTATATCTGCTAAAGTACCTGAACCTCAATTTGAGGGACAAACTAAGACTAAACTTGGTAATAGTGAAGTTAGAAAAGTAGCTGCTAGTATATTTGCTAAAGCATTTGAGAGATTTTTAATGGAACATCCTAATGATGCTAAAATTATAATAGAAAAGTCAATGACTGCTGCTAGGGCTAGAGTAGCGGCTAGAAGAGCTAGAGAGTTAACTAGAAGAAAAGGTGGACTTGAAATTACTAATTATTGGGGTAAACTTACTGATTGTTCTTCTAAAGATGCTACTATATCAGAAATGTTTATTGTAGAGGGGGATTCTGCTGCTGGTAGTGCTAAGATGGGAAGAGATCCTATTACGCAGGCTATTCTTCCTATTAGAGGTAAAATACTTAATGTAGAGAAGGCTAGATTAGATAGAATTCTTGCTAATGAAGAGATTAGAACTATGATTACGGCTTTAGGCACTGGTATTGGTGAAGAATTTGATATATCTAAGTTAAGATATTATAAGATAATTATTATGACTGATGCTGATGTTGATGGAGCACATATTAGAACATTATTACTTACTTTATTTTATAGATATTTTAAGCCATTAGTAGAAAATGGACATATATATGCTGCACAACCACCTTTATATTCAATTAAACATGGTAAAAATATTAAATATGTACTTGATGAAGCAGAAAGAGATGAATATTTAGCTACTTTACCTCTTAATACGAAGTATGAAATTGGTAGAATGAAAGGTTTAGGAGAGATGAATCCAGAAGAACTTAGAGAAACAACAATGGGTATTGATAAGAGAATATTAAAACAAGTTACTTTGGATGATGCTATTCTTGCTGATGAAACATTCCAGTTACTTATGGGTGAAGAAGTTGAACCTAGAAGAAAGTTTATTGAAGATAATGCTCTATTTGTAGAGAATTTGGATATATAGGAGGTTTATGATGGAAGATAAGAATATAGATAAAAATTTAAATATAGAAGATATGGGTGAGGATAATAATCATGAAAGAGATAGAAAAGTAGCTGTTAATATTGTTGGTGAAATGAGGAAGTCTTTCCTTGATTATTCGATGAGTGTTATTGTTGCAAGAGCTCTTCCTGATGTTAGAGATGGTCTTAAGCCTGTTCATAGAAGAATTTTATACACTTTATATGAAGAGGGTATGACTCCTGATAAGAAGTATCAGAAATCTGCTAATGCTGTTGGTGCTGTTATGGGTCATTATCATCCACATGGTGATTCTGCTATTTATGAATCTATGGTAAGAATGGCACAAGATTTTACTTATCGACATACTCTTGTTGATGGACATGGTAATTTTGGATCTATTGATGGTGATGGAGCAGCTGCTAGTCGTTATACTGAAGCTAGACTTGCTAAGATATCGATGGAACTTTTAAGAGATTTAAATAAGGATACTGTTGATTTTTCGGAGAATTATGATGGTCAGAGAAAAGAGCCTGTTGTATTACCTAGTAGATTTCCTAATATATTAGTTAATGGTAATATGGGTATTGCTGTTGGTATGGCTACTAATATTCCACCACATAATTTAGGTGAAGTTATTGATGGATGTGTTGCTTATATTGATAATCCAGAGATTACTGTTACTGAACTTATGCAATATATTAAGGGCCCTGATTTTCCTACTGCTGGTGTTATTCTTGGTAATAGTGGCATTAAAAGGGCATATGAGAGCGGTAGAGGAGCTATTACTATTAGAGGTATGGCTACTGTAGAAGAGACTCATAATAAGCACAGAATTGTTATTACAGAACTTCCATATCAAGTTAATAAGAAGGCTTTGATTCAAAGAATTGGTGAACTTGTTAGAGATAAGGTTATTGATGGTATTTCTAATTTAAGTGATGAATCGGCTTTAGAGGGTATTAAGATTGTTATTGATGTTAAGAAAGAGGCTAATGCTAATGTTGTTTTAAATAACTTATATAAGCATACGCAACTTCAGACTTCTTATGGTATTAATTTCTTAATGCTTGTGGATGGAAGTCCTAGAACACTTGGTTTAAGAGAGATTATTGAGAAGTATATTGATCATCAGAAACATGTTATTTATCGTAGATGTCAATTTGATTTAAAGAGATATAAGGATAGATTACATATATTAGATGGTTTAAAGATTGCTCTTGATAATATTGATAGAGTTATTAAGATTATTAGAGAGTCTGCTGATGACGATGAGGCTAAAGCTGGACTTATGTCTAATTTTGCTTTATCAGAGGTTCAATCTCAAGCTATTCTTGATATGAGATTAAAGAGACTTACTGGACTTGAAAAATCTAAGATTGAAGAAGAGATTGCTGAACTTGAGAAATTAGTTAAGGAATTAGAAGAAATATTAGCTAGTGAAGAGAAGATTCTTGAGGTTATTAAGACTGAAATGCTTGAAATTAAAGATAAATATGCTGATGAAAGAAGAACACATATTGATATGACTGCTATTGATTATATTGAAGATGAATCTTTAATTCCTGTTGAGAATGTTGTTATTACTTTAACTAATAAGGGTTATATTAAGAGATTACCTGCTGATACTTATAAAACTCAAAATAGAGGTGGTATGGGTGTTAAAGGTATGGCTACTAATGAAGAGGATTTTGTAGAGCATTTGATTAATGCTACTAGTCATGATTATATTCTTATGTTTACTAATATGGGTAAAGTATATAGAATTAAGGGTTATGAAATTCCTGAATATAGTAGACAATCTAAGGGATTACCTATTATTAATTTGTTATCTTTAGATAAAGATGAAAAGGTTACTTCTTTATTGAAAATATCTAATGATGATGAATACAAATGTTTAGTTTTTGCTACTAAGAATGGTTTAATTAAAAGGACTGATATATCTGAATTTGATAGTATTAGGACTAACGGTAAGAAGTTTATTACTTTAAAAGATAATGATGAACTTGTATCTGTTAAGAAAACTACTGGTAATGATGAGATTTTAATGGCTTCTTCTAATGGTAGAATGGTTAGATTTAATGAAAGTACTGTTAGAATTATGGGTAGAAGTGCTTCTGGTGTTAGAGGTATTAATCTTGATGGTGGTATACTTGTTGGTATGGAGATTGTTGAACCTAATGAGTATGTACTTGTTATTACTGAAAAGGGTTATGGTAAGAAGACACCTGTTGATGAATATAGAATTACTAATCGTGGTGGTAAAGGTGTTAAGACTGTTAATATTACTGAAAAGAATGGTTCTATTGTTTCATTTAAGACTGTTGATGATAGTAAAGACTTAATGATTATTACTGATTCTGGTATTATTATTAGATTGGCTGTTGATAAGATTTCTACTATGAGTAGAGTTACTCAAGGTGTTAAACTTATTAATTTAAAAGAAGACAGTATTGTTAGTTCTACTTCTATTGTTGATAGAGAAGAAGTTAGCGATGATAATATTAATGGTGAAAATATTGAAAAGGAAAGTGAATAGCTTTCTTTTTTTTCACTTCGAGCTATATTATATCTCTCAGTGTACATTAAAGTCTGTAGTCTTTAATGTAAAAAATGAAGCCTTGGTGTCTTCATTTTTATATTTTATTTCCCGGGAAATAATTTTTATTACTAAATTCTAATTACAATTAAGCAATTATTAATTTTATAAAATTATTTATTATATATAGTTCATAAGCAAATAGACATATAAATGTATGTCTATTTGCTTATATTGACTATGGTTTTGAATTGTTATATAATACTTGTTGATACAACATTAAATGATGGAACCAAGTCAGGGACGGAAGTCAGCAGCTTTAACATTTATTTAGTGTGTGTATCTTTTTTATGCCTGTTGATAGATTAGATTTAAAATTATGCTATGTTTCACGTGAAACATAGCAATAATAATTAGATAACTAACTTCATGTTCCACGTGGAACATAGGGTTGGTTTTTTTTTATTTTGAATTATTTAATAGTTTTAATTGATGTGATTATTTATATTTCTATATTTTAATTATGCTTGTTTTTATGTTTCACGTGGAACGT
>OHMG01000739.1_pt1 | contig 11776 bp, 9 predicted proteins | sample 1569281 | NCBI WGS metagenome assembly OHMG01 (sample SAMEA3879581, study PRJEB24766) | human gut metagenome | biome: human-associated habitat; feature: feces | place: USA | collected 1985/1987 | reverse complement strand
CGTGTCTGTGAGACTTATGCCGTCACCCGCAATGGCAATTTGTGCACCAGCCGTATTGAAGGTTACGGAACGGATTACGCCCGGGAGACGACCTACGAGTACACAGGCATGGGAAAAATCGCGAAGGAAACTGCTCCTGACGGAAGTGTCAAAACATGGGCGTACGACCGTTTTGGGCGTGAAATCGTGTCCAGTGTCCCCTGGGCGGAAGCTGGAGATAAAGTCACTTACACCACTTATCGGGATCAGACGCAGGCGGATCCGGATATTCTCACCCAATGGGTGACGTTGACGGCTACTGCGGCGGAACTCTGGCGAACGGATTATACTTACATTGAGGAAAATTATGTGCGGCGCGTGGAAAAACGCACCACCGCATTGGGAGAAGAAAATGTACGGCTGGAAGTGAAGGAATCCTGGCTTGGCACGGCTCCCAATGTTTATGCCCGCGGACGCTTGAAAATGAAACAGGACATGGGCGGAATTCAAACGCATTACGCTTATGAAGAGACGGACCAGTATGGATCCCTTTACAAGGTGACCGCGGAAACGCGGATAGCGGGTGCGTGCGTGCCCGGCTTGAGTTCACGGAAGGTTACTTACGTCTCCGGCCAGGGCAATAACATGCGTTATGAGCAATACGTACAGCTTGCCGATGGTGTTTGGTCAATGACGGATGCGTCTTCTTATGAATATGATGTTGAGAACCGTTGGGTAAAGCGCACCCGCGCCAATGGACGCGTTTACGAGCGCATGATGACCTGTTGCGGCCCTTTATGGGAAAAGGATGAGAATGGCGTGACGACTTCCTATTCCTACAATACGGCCCGCCAGCTGACAGAAACCATCCGTTCAGCCATTGCAGACGGGGAAACCATGATCACTCCGGAAACCATCACGAGTTACACTCGTGATGCCCTCGGTAAAATTACCTCCCTGCGCAGGGATACAGGCCCAATGACGACGGTGGAAAGCCGGGAATACGATTTGCTGGGGCGTCTGGTAAAAGAAACCGATGTTCTGGGGCGCACCACCGTTCGCTCCTATAGCGGGGATGGCCTGGTAGAAACTGTTACCACCCCCGCCGGCGCTACCCTCATCACCCGGAAAAGTGCTTCCGGAACAATATTGCGGCGTTACGGCACCGGGCAGCAGGATATCCTCTATACTGTCGAGGTCACGGAAGAAGGGATCCGCACGACGGAGGCTGTGCCGGGCGGGGAGGGGGACGATCCCCGCGTCGTGACGGGAAGCTCCACTGTCAACGGCTTTGGCGACCTTGTACGGATCGCTGCCGCCAATACCTTGAATGGGGAAAACGTGCGCACGCTTGCATACGATAACAAGGGGCGCCTCATCAGGGAACAGCTGGCGGATATGGCGCCCGCCCTCTACGCGTATGATGCTTTTGGGAACAGGACCAGGGCAATCGTTGCCCTGGAGGATGACCCGACCATCCTGAACTCCCGCATTACTGACTATGCTTATGTGACCGAGAGCCGTGAAGACGGAGTCTATAGTCTTGTTTCCATAACAAGCTATACTTCCTCAGGTACTCCTGTTCTTCAAAAGCGGGCGACCTTGCTCTCTGCCCTGAGCCCTGTCCTTGCCGGCAAAACCGTCATGACGGATTCCCGCGGCCATGATGCCGTGGAATGGATGGAATATGGCGGCGGTTCTGTTCGCCTGCGGAAGAAAACCGTGCCCGGCGTCGAGAGCGTCTTCCTCACGCGCATCGTGGACGGATTCACGACGGCGGTTACGGGATTTGACGGTGCAACTGTCCTTCGGCGGCGCACCTATACGGAAACGGGCATCACCTACGCGGACACAGATGTGCGCGGGAATGTCTTTACCTCCGTCTGCGACATCGCCGGCCGCATCATCTCCGGCACGGATGCCGCGGGCAACACGACCACTTACGCTTATGGCCAGCCTTTTGATCTGCCTACCTGCGTTACCAATGCTCTTGGCAAAACGGCCTGTTCTTTCTATGACATCCGGGGCCGCAAGGAAGCCGAATGGGGGACAGCCGTACAGCCCGCCGTATATGCTTATGACGCCGCCGGCCATATGGTGAGCCTTTCCACCTTCCGTGTTCCCGGAGATGTCATTACCACTGATCCCCGCCTCCGGACGGATGGGGACATCACCACATGGACGTATGATATCGCTACGGGGCTGGTTATCCGCAAAACCTATGCCGACGCCACCCATGTGGATACCGTTTACGATGCGCTCAACCGCGTTGCCGCTACGACGGACGCGCGAGGAACCGTTGCCTCGCGCTCCTACGCCCCCCTTACTGGGGAGCTCGTTTCCATTACCTTTAATGACGACGGTTTTACCCCCTCCATCAGCAGCCTCTACAATCATCTGGGGCAGCTGACGCAGATTGACGACGCTTCCGGAACGCGCATGTTCACGTACAACCAGTATAACGAACAGGAAACGGAAACGACGGCTGGCCTTGCGGCAAGCGTCTTAACCCTCCGCCGTGACGGAGTGGGGAGGCCTGCGGGCTACTGTCTGGATTATGCGGGCTCCCCCGCCTTGCAGACGGCATGGGCCTATGACGCCTACGGAAGGCTTTCCTCCGTTTCGCTGAACGCCGTCGGGAAGCCCTTCACCTATGGCTACAATGAGGAAAACGGCCTGCTGGACACTCTTGATTACCCCAACACCCTGAAACGGTGGCGCACTTTGGAGGAAAAGCGCGACCTCCCGGTGAAGATTGACTACCTGCGCCCCGGCAGCGCCAACTACCCGGCCAAAACCGACTACTCTTACGACATACTGGGGCGCCCGGTCACGAAGAAAGACTACTTTAACGCGCCTGCACCCGACCTACGCCTACGATGACAGGAATGAACTTGTGAGCGATGCGATGAGCCGGGGCAGCACATACAGCTACTCCTACGATAACATAGGCAACCGCAAAACGTCCCTGGAGGGAACGGATTCCCTTCCCACTGCATACGTTGCCAACCGGGTCAATCAATATACGGATATCACCGAAGGTGAGGAGGTGCCTTTTGTGCCGAATTATGACGCCGACGGCAACCAGACGAAGCTCCGGACCGCCACCGGGGAATGGGAAGCCTTCTACAACGCGTTGAATCAGGCGGTCAGCTTCATACAGGGGGACAGGCGTATTGAATGCGTATACGATTATCTGAACAGGAGGGTTGAAAAATCCGTCTATGAGGGAGAATCGCTCATGTCAAGGAAACGGTTCATCTATCACGGTTACCTGCAAATCGCGGAACTGGATGCCACGGAGGTTTTGGAATCCGTGGTGCCCGTCCTGCGTAAAACGTACCTGTGGGATCCGCTGGAACCGGCAGCCACGCGCATCCTGGCCATGAGCCTCTTTGATGAGACGGGAACCTGGGCGGAAAACCTGTACTACACGCACGACCTGTTGAAAAACACCACGGCGCTTTTCGGTATCCGAGCGGGCCGCCGCGCCTTGTACGAATACGGCCCGTATGGGAATATTGTCAGGATGGAAGGGAATGCCGCAGAGGACAATCCGTTCCGGTTCTCCAGCGAATACGCTGATGACGAACTGGGGCTGGTTTACTACAATTACCGCTATTATAATCCCCAAAATGGCAGGTGGATTAGTAGAGATCCAATGATGGAAAGGCTTCAGGAAAATCTGTATGGTTATGTAGGTAATTCGGCAACTATTTTCATTGATTTTCTGGGACAAATAGATTCTGTTACTTTATACGCTGCTAAGTCGCTTGCTGCGGGAATGACAGAGGCTGAGGTATTAGCCAATTTGGCTGCTATAGGGTATGTTGGGGCCTGTGCAAGAAAGATACTCCAAAATGCTGTTGAATATAATAATGGTCATGGTAAAGGAGAAAGGAAAACAACCTCAAAACCAGATGGGACAGGAAATCCTTACAAGCATACTCGCCCCGACCCAAAAGATTCACGCAGGATTCTTAGAAAAAATCCTCATACGGGAAAAGAACAGTCTGAACCTAAGCCAGAAGGATATGATGACTGGTGGAAAAAGAAACACAATAGATAATAAGAAATTTCCTTGTAAGCGATGAAAATATACAAAACAAATATTGAAATAGAGCGTTATGAAGGAATATGGGCATTTTCGTATATCTCTGATTATATTCTTAGCATAGTTCCTCAGGATAAAAATTTTGTTATTATATTGCAGGACATATCGGTAAGTGAAAATGTCAAACTTATCCCACTAAAAATCTCTTCATTTTTCATGGATTTTTTCGTAAGAGGAAGTTTAGATAATATCCGCATTCGAATATATCCAAAAACAAAATCAGGGAAAATTGGGATAGAAATTAAAGATAAAGAATTATTTTTCAAGAAATCGGATCATGCAAATTTAAAAAAAATAAATTATGATTGTTATATCACTCAAGGCGATATTTTCCCTGATTGGATAACAGGTTATTGGAAATGTTATGCTGGAGGTCTTAGAATTTATGTGCAAAAGAAAAATAAAAATGAATTAGGATTAAAAATATTAGATGATGATAAAAAAATTATTAAAATGTATGAATGTGGATATATAGATCATACGGGAATCCTTTTAACACTCTCGGGAAAGGAATGGATTGATCCTCCTCAAATATTTGAAATTCTGTTTGATTCTTTTAAAGAAGAAATTGCATGCTATACACATGTGATGCCTATTGTGAGACAAATTGTAGCACATGTTGAATGAATTCTGTCTGTTTGACGGGCTTGTTTCTTCCGATAAAATACAAAATATGGTAAGAATGGAAAAACATATAGATATTACGATGTTTTGGATGGGAGATAGGTTAGTCGAGATAATATCAATATGATGTATCCTTATACTTACATACAAAATCAAATGGAATTATTTACGTCAGTCTTGTTTTGTTGATTTTTTCGAAGCAATTTATTGAATATCAATAGTTAAATGTTCTCAAAATCTTGAGGCAAAACTATTCCATACAGTTCAAAAAATATGATTTGGGGATTAATTAATGATACATTCTCTCTATATTATTGGATTTCCATCCCTTTACGGCGGTGCGGGGGCCGAGCTTTATCACCAGATTAAGGTTTGGAGACAGATGGGGATGGAAATGCATCTTATCCCCACCCAGAAAAATGCACACTGTACCGGGCTTTATCCGGAGATGATGAATTTGGGTGTTACGGTGCATGAAGGCTATGATTGGGAGGCCATTCCGGCAGGGGCTCCCGTCATCAGTTTTTGTAATGAAGAATTTCTGGCTGCTCTCCCGAAGATACGAAAACGGACGAGAAGGACAGTTTTCGTCAATTGCATGACCTGGCTTTTTGGCAGGGAAAAGGAAGCCATGAAGCGTGGAGATATTTCCCTGTTTCTTTATCAAAATAGCAACGTAATGGGAAACGTCATGCCTCGCCTGAGGGCTTTAAATCCCGACCCGGTCATCCGGTTCATGACGTTTAGGCCGTATTTTGATGCGGCAGATTTTCCTTTTATTGCAGGGCGTTCCACGGACTGGTTTGGAGCTGGACACATTTCCCGGCAGGATGAAGATAAGTTCAGCAAGGATACGTGGCATATTTACGAGCATTTTGCTTCTCCGGTCGGCGGAGCGAGGCGAAGACTGGCAGGCCTCCCGATTGGGTGGAGACTTTCCATGATCAAAAGTCTTTGTCCCAACAGGAGTTTTACCGACGCTGCCACATCGTTTTGCAGCCTACCGATACGACGGAGAATTGGCCGCGTGTGGGTTTTGAGGCCATGGCAAGCGGGAGTGTGCTTGTTGTGGACAGGCGCGGAGGGTGGGAACAAATGGTGGAACACGGGAAGACCGGATGGCTGTGCGAATGCCCCGGGGATTTCATCACGTACGCCACTAAAATGGCTTGGGAGCCCCACTACCGGGAGGACATGGCCGCTGCCGCCCGTGAGCGGGGCATGGCCCTGGGCGGGCAGGAAGCTTCCATGGAAAGCTGGCAGGAGGTGTTTGAGGCAATCAGCCGGATACCTGATTCCTAACTGCCGTTTTTGTTCTGACCGGAATGCGAACCGCTTCTTTCCTACGGGTCAGATGAGCCATGTGCCGTATTGGCGGAGGTTTTTCTGCCTGTCCATGCTGTAGGCGATAATGTATTTGAGGAGGTCCGCCTGGGAGTAGCCGTGTTCTGCGGCCGCCAGGCAGATGGAGCCGCTTTTGCCCAGGTGGCAGCAGATGTTCATTTCCAGAATGCGCCGTTCTCCCGTCTCGAAGTCGATTCTATAGTCGATGCGGAAATAGTCCATCGGCCCCAGAGCGCTCCAGATTTTCCGGATGTCACTGGCGATGTCCTGCTCCATATCCTGAACGGAGACCAGTTGATAACCCAGATGGTCGTGCAGTTTCAGGTCTTCCGTGATGATGCTGCCCGGTTTGTCGGATTTCGGCTGCACATATCCCAGGATGACGGGGTTTTCCCCGCCCAGTACGGGAACGGTGACGTCAATGCCTTCACAGTATTGTTCCACGAGCACTTCGTGCCCTTCTTCCATCAGGCGCCGGGCGCATGAACCCACGGCTTTCCAGGAGCTGCAGATGCTGTCTTCCCGGATGCCGCCGGAAGCGGCTCCAAAACGCTTTTTGACAAAATAGGGGCCTGGGAAGGGGGCCTGGGCCGGAATACCTTTTTCTCCGGAAAGTCCAATGCCTTCCGGAACGTTCAATTCCAGGGAGCGGAATACCATTTTGGTCAGAAATTTGTCTTCCGCTATGGCGCGGATGTTGGGCGGGGCGCCCAGGTAGGGAACCTGAATGAATTCGCAGTAGGAAGAAATGAATATTTCAGGCCTGGACATGGCGAACCTGTTCATCAGGGAGAATACATAGTCCACGTTTCCCTTGGCGAATTGGACGGAATAGGGTTTGGAGGAGGAGACGACATCGTAGCCTATGTCTTGGATGGCTTTATAAATGTTGTAGTGGTACTGGGGGTAGCCTCCATTGCCTGTGTAGGGTTTTTTGGAGAAATCGGGAGCGTCTGGGGCATATGGAGCCAGGAACATGATCCTTGCCGGCTTGCCATATTGATTGAGTTGGATGTCTGGTATTTCAAACATGGCTTGGCTATTGCGTGTAATGTTTCTTGGATTATGGAATGGGCAGCCATGTTCAAATAATATAAAAAAGAAGGGACGGCATAGCCGTCCCCGGAGGTAGTGGAATGGAAGAAGGAAAAGCTTTTCCCTATTTTCTGGACATCCCTCTGGCGACGCGCTTGACGTATTGTTCCATGGCAGGAAGTTCTTGTTCAATGCATTCCACCAGTTTTAGCTGCGTACGGCAGCGGATGAGATTGTGGTTCGGCCGTGAGACCTTGAAGTATGGGTCGCCTTCCAGATAGTCCGTCAGGAAACGGATGCCGATTTCCAGCGTGATGAGTTTTCCTGAAAAGGCAAGCTGGTCTATTTCCGCCTGGGTCAGGAAGCCGTGGGCAGCGGTCAGATACCCTTCTACGATAGATTGGAACATGGGCATGCGCATGCGCACCTTGTCCAGGTCTTCTTCATCTTCTTCCGTAGGCGGAGTGACGGTGCGCACCATATCTCCGAAGTCGTACAATACAAGGCCGGGCATGACCGTATCCAGGTCAATGACGCAGACGGCGTGGTCGGTGTCCTCATCCAGCATGACATTGTTGATTTTGGTGTCGTTATGAGTGATGCGGGTGGGAAGAACACCTCTTTCCTGAAGATTCAGCAACCGATCCACATCCTGCTCTCGGGCTTTAATGAATTCCAATTCAGGCAGACAGGTGGAGAGACGCCCCTGCGGATCCAGCTCCGCCACTTCCATCAGGCGGTTGAAGCGGTTCCGGGTATGATGGAAGCCAGGTATGGTTTCCACGATGTCGTCCGGATTCATGTCACTAATCAAATCCTGGAAGGACCCAAAGGCAAATCCTGCCTGGTAGGCCTGGCGGGTGTTTTCCACCACGTCGTAGGTGTGCGTGCCGGCCAGGTAGTTGTAACAGCGCCAGATGCCGTCACCGGGGATGTCAATGTAGTTGCGTCCTCCCCGGGCCGGGTAGAGGTTGAGGGTTTGGCCGGCGGAATCCTTCAGGCGGCGCAGGACTTTCCAGTTGATGTGGCGCGTGACTTTTTCCACGTTGCGCATGACGGCTTTGGGGTCTTTGAAGACGTAATCGTTAATGCGCTGGAGGATATAGGAATCTTCCGTCCCGTCGCTTTTACGGTAGGTAGCCTTGTAAGTGGTGTTGATGTGTCCGCTGGGTATTTCCTTCCCGGTGACGAATTCCCCTTCAATGGCGAAGAGGTCTCCAATTCCGGCGATACGGCACAGAAGCTGGTCGGAAGCTGTCGTTACGGAGAGAGGGGCTGTCATGTCAAAGGTTGAAAGAAAGTTGAATGAATAAGTTAACGGATGAATTTATAACCTACAAGCTCATCAAGCCTGTTCCTGAGCCGGGAAATACCGTCTCCATTGAGCGCGGAAATGGGGATGATGTCCACTTTCGGGAAACGCATGCGGAAGTTAGCCAGATTTTCTTCCGCTCCTTCCAGGTCCATTTTGTTGGCGACGACGAACCAGGGCTGTTTGGCCAGGTCTTCGCTGTACAGTTTAATTTCCGTGCGGAGATTTTGAAGGTCTTCAATGGGGTCGCGGCCTTCGCTGCCAGCCATGTCCAGAACGAAGACGAGCACCTTGCAGCGCGTGATGTGGCGCAGGAATTCATGTCCCAGGCCCCGGTTGTTGTGTGCGCCTTCAATGATGCCGGGAATGTCCGCCACAACGCAGCGGCGAAAGCTGTCGAATTCCACCACTCCGATGATAGGCTGAAGCGTGGTAAAAGGATAGCTGGCTACTTTGGGCTTGGCTTCCGAAATGTCTCCCAGCAATGTGCTTTTCCCCGCGTTGGGGTAGCCTACCAGCCCGGCGTCCGCAATGCGGCGCAATTCCATAAAGAAGACGCCTTCCTCCCCTTCCGTTCCCATCTCGGCTTCCGTAGGCGCCTGGTTGGTCGCGGAACGGAAATGCCAGTTTCCCTTGCCGCCGAGGCCGCCCTGGCACAACGTGAACCGGGTGCCGATTTCCGTCAGATCCGCTATTTTTTCCAGTTCAATGCCTTCGCCTTCCCGTTCCAGCCAGGTCGCCTCCGCCATGGAGGATGCATTGCTGCGGTAGATAATGGTACCGGGGGGCACTTTCCCGATGACGGATTTGCCGTTCTTGCCATGTTTCTTGGCGCTTTGTCCGCCTACCCCGTCCGTGGCGATTAATTTTGGATCATAAAAAAAAGAACGCAGGTCATTCGTGTGCGGATCCACTTCCAGAATGACGCTTCCGCCATCGCCTCCATCACCGCCGTCCGGGCCTCCCTTGGGCACGAATTTGGCCCTTCGGAAGCTGACCAGCCCGTTTCCTCCCTTTCCTGCCCTGGCGAATATGCGGATGTTGTCAACAAACATGGTCTGAATATGAAACATTTTCCTTCAAAACGCAAGACATGTGCAGGGCTGCACGGTTTTTCCACGGTGTAGGCCGCTGACTTTCCCGTGAAAGAGGATTTCGAATCATTACGGGAACTCCGGATGTTTTTACGATGCCCCGGATTGATTTGTGCCATGCTGGCTGTCTTCACAGTAATAAATGAAGAGAAAAATTCCTCTTATTAAAATAATCAGGGACAGCGGCAGCGACATGCCGCTTTTATTGGTGTCATGCAGACGTCTGCATGTAACGGACGGGGAAGGGAACCCAGGGTGAATAAACTCCATGCAAGAAGAGGAGCGGCAGATGCCAGACAGCAGAAAAAATTTCAGTTGAGTTCTTTTGATTTAAGCCGCTCCAGGCAAATAAAAAATTATCGAGATAGTGAAGGACATGTCCAAAGGCAGGACGGCAGTTTGCGCGTATATCCAATCCCTATGTTCCGGGAGGGCGGCCCTCCCGGAAAACGGTATGTTTGAAAATGGCCTGTTTAGCGATTCCCAACAAGTTGTCCCCCTTGAAGATTGTCGTTTGCGCAGTGTTCGTGTCCGGCATGATCCGTCGCAGTTTCGGAAGGTCTGTTTCCAATCAGGAAAAAAATTGATTCAGTATTTCATGTAATGTTTTAAAATGAGTGGATTACTTATGGAAAACTTCCCCGGAGGCCACTATAATTGCTTAAAATATTTTTTGAAAGTATGCGGGAAAAATAAAAATTGAGGAGGATGAACCCATATCATGAATCTGCATGGAATTCTGTCTTTCTGGGGAAAGGCGGATATCGCCATTTTTCTTATACGTGATGGGCAAACGGTCTTTTGGATTGAAAATGAATATGGGCGTGGCATGATTTCCAGGAATCATGCCACGCCTTTCCATCCACCTTCCCGACGGTTCTGAAAAAACCATAGTTCTTCCGAAGAACGGTGAATATTTCGCACGCATCGGACGTGACGAGCATTGCGAGATTGTGCTTCCCTTTCAGTCGGTTTCCGGAGAGCATGCCTTGCTTCAGTTTAAGGAAGGGGGATATGTCCTGGAAGACCTTGGCTCTACTAATGGAACTAAAATCAACGGCCTGACGCCGATGGGCGCCGCGACCCTTTACGATGGCGATGAAATCGCTTTGGGGGATGCCAGGCTCCGGTTTGCGGAAGAGCCATCTCCAGGATTTTCTGCCGAATTATCCGGGAGAGAAGAAGAGGCCGCCCCTTCGATCGCTATGCGGAACTTACAACAGTTGGCGGATGAAGCCGCCCGCACGACCCGGAATCATTATTTATGGATGGCCCTTTATGCCGTCCTGATATTTTTTCTGGCTGTGTTTGCCGGATTAACCTACAAACATTACAGGGTAACGGGTGAATTGCTGCCTCTTCAATGGCTGGGTATTGAATCCCCCAAGGCCGCCTTGAAATCCATGCCTCTTCCTCAGACGGAAAACGGTATGCAGCTCTGACCGGAATTTTCCAGTCCTGCCGTTTTATGGACTGGCCGGAGTATTTCCGGGCATGCGTTCCACATCCATGAATAATGTGAAAGGAGTGGCGGAGCCCTGTTCCAATTCCAACAGGTATTGTTTAATGGTCAGGCCGCTTGCATAGCCGGTCAGTTTGCCGTCGGCTCCGATGACTCGGTGGCAGGGGATGATGATGCCGACAGGGTTTCGGTTGTTGGCCTGTCCTACTGCCCGGCATGCTGATGGGCGTCCTATTCGCCGGGCAATGTCTCCGTAACTTCTGGTTTCTCCATAGGGGATGGCTTGAAGGGCTTTCCAGACCGTTCGTTCAAATTCGGTTCCCTGGGGAGAAAGCGGCACGTCAAATACGCGGCGGGAACCTTGAAAATATTCATCCAGCTGGTCAGCCGTTTGACGCAGCAGGGGTGTTTCCTCCCATTCCAAATGCTCCGGCTGTGCCATGCGGCTGAAGAAAAGATGGGTGACGGCTGTGCCGTTTTCCACAATCACGACAGCACCTGCAGGCGTCTGGTGGAGGAGCGCCCGGCCATGGGGTGGAAAAGTGGTTTTCATATCATGACCATAGCATGTGCCGGGTTAAGGGTTCTATTCATTTTGCAGGATATTTCGCCATTTGACAGGGGAAAGGAGGTATGAGGCGCCGAATGATGTATTTTGTTTGAAAGGCTACGGAACTAGGTGCAGTATTGCTCCGTATGAAGAGCCTATTTGCCGTGTTGTTGACTGCATGCCTTTGCATGTCTGTAAAGGGAGAAGATTCCAAACCTCCGAGGACCCTCCCCGGCGGGTGGGTTTATGTCTGGGGTGACGA
>OHMG01000730.1_pt1 | contig 11897 bp, 13 predicted proteins | sample 1569281 | NCBI WGS metagenome assembly OHMG01 (sample SAMEA3879581, study PRJEB24766) | human gut metagenome | biome: human-associated habitat; feature: feces | place: USA | collected 1985/1987 | reverse complement strand
CTGATTCTGGACACCATCCGCACGGTCAGCACCTTTGCGATTTCCAATCAGGAGGTGTTTATGGAAAAGGTGCGCTCTGCCTCCCAGCTCCGGCAGACGGAAGCGGCCAAGGATGCCAAGCGGAAGCTGAGCAAGGACAAGAAACGCATTGCCGAGCTGGACACCATCATCAAAAAGCTCTATGAATCCTTTGCTGTCGGGCGCATTACCGATGAGCGCTTTGACAGTCTGCTGGCAGATTACGAAGCCGAGCAGAAAGCGCTGCAAGCCTCTGTCACAGAGGCGGAAGAAAGGCTGTCCGCTTTCACAGAGGACACCGCCCGTGTGGAGCAGTTTCTGGAGCTGGCAAGGAAGTACACCGATTTTTCCGAGCTGACCACACCCATGATCAACGAATTTATTGAGAAAATCATCGTCCACGCCCCAGAGCGCATCGACGGCGACCGGGTGCAGGAGGTAGAAATTCACCTTCGCTTTATCGGGCAGTTCGAGTTACCCGCACCGGAGCTGACCGTGGAAGAAATCAAGCGGCAGGAACAGCTCAAGCGGCACCGCATCAAAAGCCGGGAGCGGTATCAGAAAATCAAGGCTGGAGAACACGCTGTCGGTCAGCCCTTCACGCTGACCTGCAAGTGCTGCGGGCAGGAATTTGCATCCAAGCGGACAAATACCCTGTTTTGCGGCCCCAACTGCCGTACAAAATTTTACCGGCAGGAGGCGGCGGAGAGCCGCAGCCGGGCGTGTATCTGCGAAAGCTGCGGCAAGGAGTTTATCACAACGAGGTCAGATGTGAAATATTGCAGTGACGATTGTCGGTATGCAGCACAGATCAAGCGGCAGAGCGCACGAAAGAAAGCCTTGCGAGAAGCTAAGAACGAGAAAGAAACGAAAACAGCATAAGAAAAGACGCAGACGGCGGCTTGCCCCAGATCGGGCAGACCGCCGTTTTTGCGCAGAAATGGAGGTATCATGCGTATTTTTGAAATCGTAAAAGAAAATGTCAATCTGCGGGAGGCGGCAGAACTGTATGGGATCGATGTGAACCGATACGGCAAAGCCCTCTGCCCCTTTCACAACGACCGGAACCCCAGCCTGTATGTGGCGGACGATCACTATTATTGCTTCGCCTGTGGGGAGCACGGAGACGTAATCGACTTTGTAGGCAAGCTGTTTCAGCTTTCGCCCTATGATGCGGCGCGGAAGCTGATGGCAGATTTTCATCTCAGCCCGGACAAGCCGCCCAGCGCAGCGGCGCTCCACGCAAAACGCATCCGAACAGAAGCACAGCAGCTCATGGAAAACGAGCGGCTGTGCTTTTCTGTTCTGTCGGATTACGCCCGTGTGCTGCGGGATTGGAAGGTGCGGTATGCGCCGCAATCTCCTGACGTGCCTGTTCACGCACGGTTCATGGAAGCCTGTCACAAGCTCGACGAAACGGAATACTATCTGGATATTCTGTGCGTCGGGGATTCCCACGAACGCGCCAAAGTCGTGCAGCAGCAGATGGCAGACGGCAAACTGGACAGGCTACGACGGAGATTAGAGAAAATTCACAAGGAGGAATTGGAAGATGGATATGACACCGCAGGCGTGGCCTGACTGGTACGACGGCAGACACATCAATGAGGTGCTGTTCTGCCAACAGTTTCTGGAGAAGCACCCCATGAAATGTGTGCGCGGGCGGCTGTTCACGGTAGACGGGCTGATTGAGGACGAGGGACAGATCGGCAATCTTATTCTGGAGGAAATCTCCGGCGTGCTGACCTCCGGCCTGTCCAAAGTCGTGACAAATCTGCTGGCCAGCATCAAGCTGCAAGCGTATTCGCCGCCGCTGCCCATTGAGACGGACCGCATCCATGTTGCCAACGGAACGTATTTCATGGACGGCAGCTTTACCGCCGACAAGAGCTACTGCAACAACCGGCTGACCGTCGCTTATAATCCAAACGCACCCGCCCCGAAAAAGTGGCTGCAATTCCTTTCCGAGCTGCTGCAACCGGAGGATATTCCCACCTTGCAGGAGTTTTTGGGTTACTGCCTGCTGCCGACCACCAAGGGGCAGAAAATGCTCATGCTCATCGGTAAGGGCGGCGAAGGCAAAAGCCGCATCGGGCTGGTCATGCGCTCGCTGCTGGGCGACAGCATGAATACCACCAGCATCCAGAAGGTGGAGAGCAACCGGTTCAGCCGTGCGGATTTGGAAAACAAGCTCCTGATGGTAGATGACGATATGGATATGAGCGCTCTGCCCAAGACCAACTATATCAAATCCATCGTGACCTCCGAGTGCAAGATGGATATGGAGCGCAAGGGTGTTCAGAGCTATCAAAGTCAACTCTATGTCCGCTTTCTCTGCTTCGGCAACGGTGCGCTGACCGCCCTGCACGACAAGTCCGACGGTTTCTTTCGCCGCCAGATCGTGCTGACCACCAAAGACCGGCCCGCAGGCAGAGCAGACGATCCGTTTCTGGTGGATAAGCTGCTGCGGGAAAAGGAGGGCATCTTCCTCTGGTGTCTGGAGGGGCTGCGCCGGCTGATCGGGAACAACTATCAGTTCAGCATTTCCGGCAAGGCAAGAGAGAATATGGAGACGGTCAAGCGCAGCAGCAACAATGTGATCGAGTTTCTGCAATCTGAGGGCTATATCCGCTTTCGGGCAGACAGCGAAGCCAGCTCCAAGGCGATCTATGAAGCCTACACGAGATGGTGCGATGACAATGCGCAGAAGCCCATGTCGGCCAACCGGGTCAGCTCTGAGCTTGCACAAAACGAGCGGCTTTACAATGTAGAGGCCACCAACAATGTCCATGTCGGCGGCAAGCGGGTGCGCGGGTTTATGGGCATTGAGGTGGTCAATCCGCTGCCGTATTGAAAATGAAGAGCGGACCTCAAAATTGCCGTACACGCCGTACACTCTGTACGGCTGTTTTTGATTCCATCCTAAAAAACCGCTTTTGCTTGTGCGCACCGTGGAGTATTTCACGGCAGCGTGTAAAATCTGCCGCTGAACCGACGGTTGGTACACAAAACCGGCGTACAGAAGCGTACAGAAGGCGGGCTTGCCGTACCAAGCCGTACACCGGTGGCTCAATTTTGCAGTCCAAAAAACAATCCTTGTGAAATCCGTGAAGATTTTCGCCGCAAGCCGAACGCACTGCACCATCCGGTGATTTACCGAAGCGTGAAGCCGCTGCACCTGACGGCGGCATATTCTGCCGCTTCGTATGCTCTCACACAGAACGATGAAGCCGATAGGGTGTTGTTATGAACAGGGCATCACGGACGGAAATCTGAGTTGATTTGCGGAACGGCAGATTTTTCACCGCAAAGCGCACACAGTTCACTTACTCAAAAACCAATATCACGAAAATATGGAGGTAAAAAGTTGATGAAATCCAATCTGAGAAATGAGATCAAGTCGTACATCGTCCGTCAGGGCATGACTATGCAGGAGGTGGTTGATCTGCTGCGGGACGAACACGGCTGGTCTGACAGTGTATCCAACCTGTCTAATAAGCTCCAACGGGAATCCCTGCGCTATGTCGAGGCTGTCCAGCTTGCCGATGCGCTGGGCTATGAAATCGTCTGGCAGAAACGAAGATAAGGAGGATTTTTCACATGACAGATGCAGAAAAGAAGTTGTTGCAGGCACAGCACCGATTGGAGGAAGCGCAGGCCAGAGACAGAGTCAAGGAGCGCAAAGCCAGAACACGCAGGCTCATTCAGGAGGGTGCGATTCTGGAAAAGGTGCTGCCAGAGGTGCGCACGATGGATCCGTCTGTGCTGGAGGGGTATCTTTCACGGAAGCTGGGAAAACAAATCTAAATTTCAGATGGGAGGTCTCCGGAAAAACGGGGGCCTTCCTCTTTTTTCTCCCGAAGGGCGCACTTACTCACCACCTGCAAAGCAGGCGGTGGTATCCCTCCCGTTGGTCAGGCTCGTGCGCTCTTCACGAACTGTCTTTCAGACAGTTCTCCAGAGGGGGCAGGCAATGTCGCAAGCGAACATTCCCTGTGCAGTCGGCTCTATATTTTGCTCTATCAGCAAAACGATAAGGTGGCATATTGCCACCCCATCCCGCCGCCTGCCTGCGAAAACTCTGCCAAGAACAAATCCTTCGGATATGTTCCGCAGCTTTTAGGCAGTTATGGGTATCGCATTCTCGGCGACACCCATTTTCTCTTTTCAAAAGAGAAACAGAAAAAAAGGACGGTGAAAACAAATGGCAATCTATCATTTAGAAGCAAAGGTAGTCAGCCGTGGTACAGGACGAAGTGCAGTCGCTGCGGCAGCGTATTTAAGCTGCTCTAAAATACTGAATGACTATGACGGAATTCAGCACGATTACACCCGTAAAAAAGGTCTTGTCTGGCAGGAGGTGTTCCTACCAGAGTTTGCCCCATCAGAATGGAAAGAACGGAGCGTGCTTTGGAACACCGTGGAAGAAAATGAAAAGACAAAAGACAGCCGCCTTGCCCGTGAATTTGTGGTCGCTTTGCCGATTGAGCTGAACGAAACACAGTGGGAAAAGCTGTTGTCTGATTTTATTTCTGGAACCTTTGTAGATGATGGGATGTGTGCGGATGTGGCAATTCATGATCCATATCCTCCCGGTCACAATCCCCATGCTCATATCATGCTGACAGTGCGCCCGTTAGATGAAAAAGGGAACTGGCAATATAAGACGCAGAAAGAATATCTCTGTGTGAAAAATGGAGAGGAACAAGGATTTACTGCGGATGAGTTTAAGACGGCACAGACAGAGGGATGGGAAAAGCAATACCAGTATAAGATAGGAAAGAAAAAGGTTTATATGACTGCTTCTGCTGCTGAAGAAAAAGGCTATGAACGGGTATCGAAATATCCCAAAAGCACGAAATACGGCAGACAAAATCCTATTGCTGAGCGTTGGAACAGCGAAGAACAACTTGTTTTATGGAGAGCAGCGTGGGCTGATGTAACGAACCGCCATTTGGAGCGTGTTGGACACAAAGAACGCATTGACCACCGCAGTCATGCAGAACGGGGACTTGATGAACAACCTACTATTCACGAGGGTGTGGTTGCAAGAGCATTGGAGAAAAAGAGAATTGTTTCTGACCGCTGTGAGTTAAATCGTCAGATTAAGGCAGACAATGCGTTGCTCCGTGAGCTGAAAACAACAGTCAAGAAGCTGATGCAGGAAGTTAAAGCATCTGTTCCCGCTCTTGCAGAAGCAATGGAGTCCTTACGGGCGAACATGGTTATTTTTCGCTATCAGATTCGCTATGCCGGTTTTGGAAAGCACAAATTATCGGAAAGCCTGAATGCGTTGAAGCCCGATCTGGAGCGATATGCCTTACTGGTACAGCAGATTAAAAATACGACCAAAGAACGGAAAACGCTGCTTACAGAAAAGAAAGCGACACCATTTTATCAGTTTGTTGCTCATAATGATTTGGCAAAACAGATTGCCGAACTGACGGAAGATTTGGAAGAACTGAGATCCGAAAAGACGATGCTCCTCAGTTCATTTGATTGTAGTGAGGATGCTGGAATTGCTGAGGTTAAAAAGAGTGTTTCGGCTATGGAGGAAAATTTGAAACGGCTGACAAAGCAGGAAGAAAAATATGCTGCTGAGTTGGAGGATGCCTTAAAGCAGTTCTCAGAATTAAAGGAGCAGGCAAAAAATGTGGATTCAGCAGAACTTTCCGAACAGCGGATCGCCTTACAGAGGGAGAAGATTCAATCTGCCACTTCCAAGATTAAAGCGGCATACGGAGAAAAATTTGATCCGCTTATCCTGCTTGACAGCAAGCGTGATGTTTCTGAATTATTGGGGGAAGAAACAGAAGCACGCTCTATTCAAGAACACCTGCAGCAAAAACAGCAGCCAGAAAAGCAGCAGGAAAAAGCCAAATACAAAGAGCAGGAGCGGTAAAACACTGCTTCAATAATAAGAGAAAACCTTTGTACAATTCTTTCTATGCTTTATTTTTGCAGGGAGTTGCATTATAATATACGCAAATGGAAAATATCAAAACAAGGAGGAACAGGATATGGGAATTCTAATCTCAGTAATTACCATTACTCTGCTGGTGCTCTGCTATGTCAGGATGTATAACCGTCTGAAGCGGCTATTCGTCAAGGTGCAGGAAGGGAGTGCAGGCATAGATGTTGCTTTGGAGAAACGCTACGATATGCTGTCAGAAGAAATTGAGGCAGTAAAAAAGTATCTGGCGCATGAGTATCAGATCTACACCGAAGTCACATCTACCCGCGCGGGGAAAGAACTGAACGAAAGCATATTTCAGGAAAAGAAACAACTGTCTGAGGAAGCGGTCAAAGCGATCAGCGAGACGATTGCCGAACAGCAAAAGCAGATGGAAACAATCCGGCGGCAGTTGGAACAGCAGCGAGGGCAGGATCATTCTTTTGGAGCGGAAACACCGGGGATGGGGGACGACGGGCTGATCGGACATCAGGTAAGTCTGGATCGGAAACTCGGGTTGCTTACTTCCGCCCAGCAGGGACTCACCGGGGTCAACTCTGCCATCAATGCACTGGCTGAGCAATACCCAACCCTTTATTCCTATGCGTCCATGCAGCATTTCCAGCAGGATATTTTTGATGCAGAGGAACACTTACAAGCGGCGAGACGGTTGTACAACTCTAACGCATCTTTGTATAACCAGAGAATTAACACATTTCCCTACCTGCTTTTAGCAAAACTTCATGGCATGAAAGAGGCGAAGTTCTACACTGTGGAAGAAAAGAAAAAAGACTTTAAGCTGCAGTTTTAAGAAGAAAGGGGAAAAGATGTATGAAAATGGTGGAACAGAATATCAGCGGTGTCAAGCTGGAACGGCTGCGGCAGAACGCTGTTAAAAAACATAAAATCCTGTGGAAACTGTTTCCGGTATGCTTGATTTTGTTTATAGGATTGACATTGGTAAAAAACCGATTTTTGTTTGCCTCCATCAGCGAATATGGATGGGGAGATCCGGCAACTCAGGGAGCCTTTTGGATGCTGGTAGGAAACCTGATGCTCAGCGTGATTTTTGCGGGTGTCATTTTTGTTTTTTACTATATGCTGGTCTATAAAAAAGCTTATGACCTCTTTTGTATCAATTTCAAAAACAAATATGTGTTGGACACTCTCCGACAACTGCCGGATTTTTCCGAATTGCGCTACAATGCCGGAGGCGGTCTTTCTTATGAGGATATGAACCGTTTAAAGTTAATCCCCGGAGGTCAGTCGGTCTTTTATCAATCGTCGGATGAACTGTCCGGCAAACTGGATGGAGTTCCCTTCCGGGCTGTCAATGTCTGCACTGGCGAAAAAGCTTCCGCAAGAAGTTCTACTCCAAAAATTCTGTTTGAGGGACAGGTCATTGTTTTTTCCTGTTTTGATAATCGGAAGATCAGTGAGGGCTTTGTCCAGGTGTTTTCCAAAAAAGCTCTGTCTAAACTCAGGGAAACCAGAGTCCCGCTGCCAATTCAGACAGAAAACAGTGTATTCAACGAAAATTTTGCAGTGTTTGCAGAGAACGAGCAGAATGCTTTTTACATCCTGACACCCCAGGTGATGGAGCAGATTACAGCTTTTCAGGAAGCTATGGAAGGAAATGTTTATCTTTCCTTTTCTGAAAAATCCCTGTATGTAACTTGCAGCCAGCTTCGCAATCCTTTTCATATTTACATTGACATCCCTGTTGAAGAACAGCGTCAAAAGATTGCTGGCGATACGGCGATTCTCCGCAGTGCAAAGGAAATTCTCATCAGAGCCGGACAAAGCAGTCCGAAATAAGAAGGCAGTCCCTGAAAGGAGGAGGATATCATATGGGATGCATGATTGTGTTCGTTATCCTGCTTGTTATTGGAATAGGCATCCTCGGCTTTCTGACGGGGGATATGACGGCTTTTATCGCCCTGGCCGCTACTTTAGTTATAGGGCTTGGTCTTGCCGGTATTCTGTATCATGTTTACCAGTCGAGGCAGCGGCGGAAAAGAGGCAACCCGCTGTCACCCACCCTGCGCTGGATGAATGCTGCCGGTTCCATCCTGATTGCAGCCAACCGACGCACGAATTTTTATCGGATGGCGGGTTTCCGGTACAATGACGAACCAGACCGGAAAGCCATCCAAGCGATGCTGTGGGAGTATTGGGAAATCCAGGGACACGAGGCAGCTATCAAAGAAATGCGCAGTCTGATTGACATGGGAATGCGCGCTCGGTACCGACAGGAAATGGAAATTTTGTCGTATAGATACCAGAATATGACAGAAGTGCAGCTGATTGAGGAAGCCCGCAAAGCCAATCCGAACGCGGATGAAGACAGCTATTTACCTAAAATGCTGATGGCATGGAGGCGCTATGGGGAAAACGCCCTGTTGGGTTGGGACATGGGACGCTGTGCGTATGTCACCCAATGCTGCTATCTGGCGGGTTACATCAATATGCAGGAAATGCTGGATTTGTGCGTGGATGCTGGGACAAAGGCACAGAGAATTTTTCAGAACTGGGATGAAATGATGGAGAGCTATCTGCTGGGTGGGCAGTTTTGGCAGCACGAGGATCAAAACAATCCAAAATCTATGACGGCCAAGCGCTGGAAACTCTATGAACGGATACGGAGCGGCAAGAGGCCTTTCCGCGATTTGCCTTATCTCTCTGTCCCGTTCGACCAGCCCCTCTCCAAAGAGGTTATTACCAATGAATACGGTATTCTGCCGGAATACCAAAAATATTATAATCATGGATAGTTCGTATTCAGTTTTGGGGAAGGGAAAGGCGCGGCTTGCTGGCCGCGCCTTGGTGGGTGGTGTTCGGTTTTCCGTTTCTGGCTGGACAAAGTGTCCAGAGGTGGGGGCGTGTAGTGCTATTTGCTGCTTTCTTCTTTCCAGCCACTTAAAATCAGTTCAAAACTGTCTGGATAAATATAAACGTTCTCAAAATATTCATAAAAATCTTGATGCGCACCAATATTATAATTGAGATAATCGTCCTCATTGACTACTTCATAGTTTTCTTCTGATAGATAATAGACACCTACATCTACAGAATAGCCCATCGCCTGTATCTTTGATGTTAATTGCTGCATATCTGTGTCTTTTCCTGCTGTATCATCTTTCGTATAAATCCAAAGAGAAACGACCGGGTTTCGTCCCATACCAAAAGTTGTGAGTAATTCTTCAGCCGTAGTGTTTTTATCAAAGTCAGGAGATGGGGTGTAAGGTGCAATAAAAAATTTGCAATTATCGTAAATTTCCTGTACAGCGGGTGCTAAAATAGCCCATAAATCTTCTCGTCTTAAATAGACAATATAGTTGTCTATATATGTCTGATCTTCCTCCGACCATCTCAAACGTACATATAGCCCCGGAAATCGTGTGGATTGAATACTTCCGTACTCTGTCGCAACAAATTCATCGCCATACTTCTCGATGAGGTATTCCAGCTTTGGGTCTGTACGGGAATGGTACATATAATCTGCGATCTGCTCATGGAGCGGACGGGGCGGGTGCAGCTTGACCCGCCGCCACAAGAATAACCGCCGCGCACAAAAATATCACGAGCCGCCCTGTTCCCCTTTTTGTCATCACCTATCTCTCCTTAAAGCCTGTGCTTGGCTTATGGTAGTTGTTCTTCCTCCGCTTTTAATAGCTGTCTCGCCCTGTCATTTGTGATTTCTGGCCGGGCCGTTTCCAGCAGAGTGCTTGCCTCCGCTGTCCGTCCGGCCTCCCGCAGCGTCCTGATTTTCAGAATGGTTAAATAATCTTTTGCTGGCATTTTGGAAAGCGTGATTTTTTCTGCTCCGGGCATTTTCGCACATCCATCTAATTCTGTCAGATAGGCTTTTTCATCATGGGTGGTTTGATATTGAAAACCTGCTGCGTCAAGTCTCTTTATGAGATGGTTGATCCGCACACTCATATAAACCCACCAGCCGAGGAAGGCTGCGGCACAGGCCAGAATGACAATCCAGAAAACAGGCAGGGTATATCCTGTTTTCTCCAAATAAGAGCGTAATACAATCGTTAGAATAACAGCCCACAGAAAAATAGAAATAACTCCCAAAAGTCTTTTGTTCTTCTTTCCGCTCATTACAAATCCCCCTGTCTCTTATGGTCATGCATTAGCCATTTTCTATCCGCTGGCTGGACAAAGTGTCCAGAGGTGGAAGCGTATTTTTCATTCTCTTAGTTTTGTTCTTTAATAATTTATGCGCTTTAGCACCCATTTTTTATAATACCCGTTTGGTATGATGCAGGTTGAGATTGGCTGTTCCCTCATATAAGTAAAACCTTCATTTGTGATGCCCCAAAAAAAGATAGAACCCATTTCAGGATAGTTTTGACGCATTTTTTCTGCCAAAGGCTCGCAAACAGTTTCTTCCGGCTCTGTGTCGCACAAATAGATTTCAAGTAATGGAATATAGCCGCCAGCTTCCGCCCATTCCTGGAAGGTAGCCCCTTCGCTTACACCCTCTGGCCAGCCGAATATAGTCCAGCCAATTGTTATTAGATAATCCCCATCAAAACTTTCTGAAACAAATTCATCAAAAAAGCCTACCGCTTCATCATTAAGCAGCAGCGAATAGTAGTTGTCGATCAAATTTCCACTTACTGAGCGCATGACAGTAAAGGTTTCATTTGGGAATTGACTGGACGCTGCGGTCAATATCCAGTAGGTGGGCTTCGACTTAAAACTTGGAATTGGGCTTGGCCCTGAAATTTTTTCCTCTGCCGCAGTGACCGTAAACTCTGCGCTGTACCGACTGGAAAGATAATCCAGTGCTTCTTCTTTGACCTGTTCCTCCGTCAGATATTCTGGGCCGCAGCCGGATAGAACGGACAGCAGGAGCAGCCCGGCCAAAACAAGCAACAGGATTTTATGAGATTGTGCGCCCATGCTGTCCACCTCCATCAACTGTCTGCTCAATTACCTGCCGAACATAGAATATGCTTTACCCTGTTCGCCGTACCTTTGAACAGTCTACTTACCACAAATCAATTCGTGATGTTATAAACTCAACAAACATTCCGTTTTCTATGTCGTTAGGAATTCCCTGTTCATTGATATGAATGATAAAACCATACACATCAATAAGACCTTTGTTTTTATCTTTTACCTGTCCTTTAAGTTTATATGAAAATTTTTTCTCTAATTTTTTTATATCACGTCCCACCGTACTGCACAAAACAATATCCTGCGCATCTAAACATTCCAAAGGTTCACGCAGCATATCATTCAATTTGTATAGGCAAGGACAAGAAAAGCATACCAATCGTTCTATACCTTCCGCAACTTCTACAATCGCTTCTTTGCTTACTTTATCCAACCAATCAATTTCCTTGATATACATCTAACTTGTTCCTCTCTCAAGTAGTGATTTCCCGCCGCCCGTTGGCTGGACAATGTGTCCAGAGGTTGGGCGGGGCAGTCATGCCCCCATCTTTGGGACAAAGAATCCCAGTAGGGGCACAGCCCGTCAAAGCTGATTCCATTGTACCATCTCCGGCAGGAAATGGGAAGTCCTTTACCGCTCCATATCCCTGTCCCAGCGTTTGTTCCTGCTGGCGGCGTGCGCTGTCCACAACAGATTTCACTCGGTACAGCTTCATCAAATTGTCTTGGATAGGTTTGTGCTTTGCGTAGTCCCTCTGGTACTGGTATTGGCTCCGTTGCTGTCATTAGCGGTGTAAGAAGGGAAAACTTACAGAGAAAGCCTTGTTTGTTATACGTATACGCAAATCTATTACATTTTGCAGAAAGTACCCTTGACAAATCTCGTCTCAAAAGCAGATGTTAGAGGATTTTGCCCGCCGGAATGGGCTGCCCAACCCTACGCACTTTACCGATGATGGTATCTCAGGCACCCGTTTTGACCGCCCCGGATTTTTGGCGATGATGG
>OHMG01000727.1_pt1 | contig 11914 bp, 9 predicted proteins | sample 1569281 | NCBI WGS metagenome assembly OHMG01 (sample SAMEA3879581, study PRJEB24766) | human gut metagenome | biome: human-associated habitat; feature: feces | place: USA | collected 1985/1987 | reverse complement strand
ACCCACAGGGTATGATCCAGCAGGCGGGTGACGGCAAGCCGTCCATTTGCCGTTACCCGGGCGGGGTCGAGGGCGTAGAAGTCGCTCTCGGTCAGGTTTTCCGGGTCGGCGGTGGGGGAGATGCCCGCCACGCATACCCAGTGTCCGTAGGTGCTGCTGGTGGCAATGTGGGGGTAGTTCACCTCGCTCCAGCCGGAGGAAGTCAGGTGGTATTCATAAGTAGAGGTGCGGTTCGTGTGGCGCTTTACCCCGCTGACTGTGGTGTTTTTCAGGTGCACGATCACCGGATGCCCGGCGGAAAGCTCGCTGTACAGCTTTTTCAGGCACTCGGCGCGGGTGCCGGAGTACCCGGTGTAGCCCGCTGCCGACCACACTGCACCGTTCGACCACATTCCGCTGCCGGAGCACACCTTGCCGTCCAGAATGGTGCGGGCGTAGCGCAGCGCGTACAGGCTGCACTTGCCGGAGGTCTGGTTGCCGATGGAAAGAATGTGGCTGGTGTCGAAGCTGAGCAGCCGGATGCCGTTTTTCTCTTTCAGTTCAGCGGCGTGGGCATGGGGCAAAAAGGCGCACAGCAGCAAAACCAGCGCCAGAACTGCCGCCGCCAGCCGCTGTGCCGCGCGGGCGGGACAGTGTTGCATGGGTATTTCCTCCAAGTTCGTTTCAATCTGGACATGATTTTACCACCAAAACGTGGTGAAAATGTGTAAAAGAGCAAAATAATGGGGAAACCCTCCCAGAGGGAGCTGGCGCGGCGCAAGCCGCGTCTGAGGGAGCTAACGCCTGAAACACAACATATGTCCAAATTTAAGTGTTCCCGCACCCGGCAAAACCGCGCCGCCGGGGCGGGGAAACGAAAATTCCGTAGACTGTCGACAAAACTGATTCCAGAACATACCAGAACTGCAACAAATCCTGCTTGTTTTCATCATTTTCACGAAACTGTTTCGGGAAGTTTAGCGATATTCCCGATTGACAAAACCGTCGGGTGTCGGATATAATCAGGGCAGAAAGGCAACGATGGTTGCGAAAGCCTTTCGAGAAAAAAGAAACATATCCACAAAAAACGCTGATTGGAGGGATACCCCTATGAAGAAACTGTCAAAGATCGTCGCTCTGCTGCTGGCAGGCGCAATGGCTATGGTGATGCTCACCGCCTGTGGCGGCGCAGCCTCGGAAACTCCGCTGGAAGATAATATCAGGCAGCAACTCGGCAAAAATCCGAATGCTGTAGGTCTGTGTGATGCAGATGGCAGAGTCAGGAATGACAAGAGTAGTGAGCTCTATAAAACCACTCAGACCAACCTTAATGCAAAGATTGATTCCAGCCTTACGGGAACCTTTGTGCTTGATGTTGACACCGATGTTGGTCCTGATAAGGAGTACGCAACATTTACTGTGTATGCAGACTACAAGACTGCTGGTCTTGTAGCAAATCTGGTTAATAAGATCACTGAAAAAATTGGAGAGATCAAAGATACCAACAACAGCGTGAAACTTGAAGGCAATTGGGCAAAGGTTGCTGTCGTTGTCAAAACCACTGATAAGGGCAGCTATGCTGCAATTGCAATTCAGGTCAAGAACATCGCCTACAAGGGCAAATAAGTAAAGAATCATCAGTCCTTTCTTCCCCGGAGAGCACCCGCCCTCCGGGGCTTTTTTTGTATCCAACAGGCTGGCGTATCTGCTCAAAAACAACTGGAAAATCTAGGCAGTCTGTACATTGACCGGGGGAGGGAGATGTTGTAAAATGAACATAGATCATCCGGGCTTTTGGGGCGCGGATAAAGTCTGTAAATTTTTTATTTGGAGGAATCTAACATGAAAAAGATGAAACGTCTTGTGGCTGTTCTTCTGGCCGGTATCATGGCACTGGCAATGCTCACCGCTTGCGGCGGTACGCCCGGCACCCCCGGCAGCTCAGAGTTTGAGACTAAGGTTGAGCAGGCCTATATGGCAAAACTGAATGAGACTTTTGGTGTGAATTTCGATAACGATGACGCCATCAAGAAGCTGGCTGTCGATTACCTTCAGGAGGTAAGCGGTACAGAGACTCTGAATAAGGATACACTTTGGAAAGCAGAAAAGCTGAGTGCAAATACCGTGAATGAGGTTATGGTCTGCTTCGACACGGCGCAGTCCACCAACGAAAAGTATGTGAAGTTCTACTATGAAGCGGACAAGGCAGAGACTATTACGCCGGATAAAATGAACCTTGACGTTCTGAAAGCCACTTGGGATGTTGTTAAGGCCGCAGCAGCTTCTCAAAATAAGGAAGTCGAGCTTACTGCGCTGGGCGTCGGCGCAAAGACCATCGGCGACAAGACCTATGTTGCCATCGGCTTTGGAATTAAAGCTGCACAGTAATTGAATCACCCCGCCCCGGAGAGCACCCGCTCCCCGGGGCTTTTTTTCGCCTTTTTGTGACAAACCCCGCCCGCTGTGGTACAATAAAAGGGTATCGAACTCACACAGAAAGGACGTTTCCATGCAGCTGTTTGAACTGGTCAGCCCACGGCTGTTCCGCCCGCTGGCGGGGCCCAACCGGGCGTTTTATGCAGAGCTTTTGCTGCTGCTCTGGGAAGAGTGCCGCCATACGGCAGATTACAGCATTTCCCGCGCCGAAGCCGTCTCCCGCGCCGAGGATTATTTTGCCGCGCTGGCAAAGCCGCTGGCGCTGGATGCCGACGGTGCGGGCGATGAGGACGAGCAGCCCACCCGCGACCCTCACACGCTGGCGGTGGGCTTTCTGCTGCGTCTGCGCCGTACCGGCTGGCTGGAGGAGCAGCCCGGCAGCTACGAAAGTGAGCCGACCTTTGCCTTTATGCCGGAGGTCACCCCACTGCTGGATGCGCTGGAAGAGATATTGAACCCCCGGGTGGTCACCTACACCGGCAAGCTGTATAAGGCGTGGCAGCTGCTGGGCAGCATCGGGCAGGAAAAAAGCCCCTACGAGAACGTGCTGCGGGAGGTGGCGGCAGACCTTGAAACTTTGAACAAGTCCCTGCGCGCCCTCAACGCTTCCATCGGGCATTATATCGACCGCCTGACCCATAACCGCACCCCGCAGGAGGTGCTGGAACTGTTCGACCAGTACGAGGAAAAGGTGGTGGCGGCGGCGTACCATCGCTTTAAAACCAGCGATAACCTGTTCAATTACCGCGCCTATCTGGAAGAAGAACTGGACGACTGCGAGCAGAACCAGCTGCCGCGCTTAGCGCTGGATTACGCCCGGGTGGAGCGCTGCGCCCCCGGCGAAGCTGCACCCCGGGTGCGTGCCCTCATCCAGCAGCAGCGGGACGCGCTGGAAGAGATGAGCACCCTGATGAAGGAAATTGACGCCAGCCATATCCGCTACCGCAAGCGGGCGGTGCAGCGGGCACAGTTTTTGCTGCTGAGCGACCGCTCGGCGCAGGGCAGCGTCACCGCCCTGCTGCGCCGCTACGCCGAGGACATCCGCAGCCCGGAACAGCTGTTTGAGCCGGACGATGGCCCGGTGGCAGCGCGGCTGCACCTGTACCCGGCGGCAGTGTTCGGCGCAAAGCCGCTGTATCCCCCCGCCGCGCCCCGCACCGAAGCACCTCTTGCCCCGGTGCGCACCGAACCTCTTGACCCCGAACGGCTGCGGCAGGAGCAGCAGCTGCTGCTGGATTACGCCCGCCTTGCCGTCACCGAGGAAAACGTGGCGCTGCTGGCGCGGCAGGCATTGGCTGCCCGCGGGCAGGTGAACGCCTCCACCCTTGTGGAGGAATACCCGAACGATTTTACAGGCATCATCGGCCTGCACACCTATTCCCAGTCGCCGCACCGGGAGTATGATATCACCCTGACCGGAAACTGGGTGGAGCGCGGCGGCTTCCGGTTTCAGGATTTTGTCCTGACCCGCCGCAAGGAGGTAAATACGGATGGCAACCATTGATCTGCTGGAAGAGACCGCAAACTATCTGCTCAACCACTGCTTTGTGCTGGGCTGCGTAGAGGAACAGCGGGCAAAATATCTGTATATTCAGGATCACCTCAACGAAGTGCGTGCGGTGTTCAAGCCCTTGGGCTACGCGGTGCTTTTGTACCCCGCACCCATGCAGGCGGCGGCGCTGGTCAACGAGCACGAGGGCAGTCAGGCACGGCTGCTCAAGTACGAGAGCATTTTGCTGCTGGTGCTGCGGCTTTTGTATCTGCAAAAGCGGGAAAGCCTTGCCGCCAGCGCGGACGAGGTGCTGGTCACGGTGGAAGAGGTGCAGGCAGAGCTGCAAAAGATGAATCTGCCCCGCAAGCTGGATCAGCAAACGCTGGAAAAGCTCATGCGCACCCTGCGCCGGTACAATCTGGCGCGTCCGGTGGGACGGCTCTCCGGGCTGGACAGCCGCATTGAGGTATTCCCCACGGTGCTGCTGGCGCTGCCGGATGCCGACCTTGCGGATGCCGCCGCCGAGAGCGCCCGCACCCGCACCGAGCTTGGCCTGTACGAGCGCCCGGAGGGCGCAGACATGGAAGCAGGGGAGGGTGAAGTATGATCGAACTCAAGCGCCTGAAACTCATCAACTGGCATAACTTTGAAAATACCACCTTCGACTGCGCCCGCCTGACCTATATGATCGGCGTGAACGCCGTGGGCAAGACCACCATTCTGGACGCCATCCGCTACTGCCTGACCACGAACCGCAACTTCAATGCGCTGGGCAATAAAAAGAGCGGACGCACCCTGCAAGGCTCTGTCCACGCCAAGCAGCGCGGCGAAAACGCCTACCGCCGCCCGGGGCATACCGTGGCGTATATCGGGGCAGAGTTCTGGGACAGCGTAAAGCACACCAGCTTTGTCATCGCGGTACGGGTGGAGTCCGAAGGCCCCATGCAGGAGCTGCACCCCGGCGACCAGACATGGTATATCTCGGAGGACGGCATCACGCTGGAACAGCTGCCCTTTATCGACCCGCGCACCGGTGCGCCCAGCGCCAAGGAGGACTTCAAGCCCGCCGAAGGGCGGCTCTCCTACACCCGCAGCCCCAGCGAAGCGCGGGACAGGATCTGCCGCGCACTGGGCATCGGACGCGCAGCCAGCCCGCTGGGCAAAAAGTTCAACGAGGTGTTCCAGATGGGCACCAGCATGGACGAGATCCCGAATTTCCGGGAGTTTCTGTACCAGTACATCCTGCCCCAGCCGGAGCTGGACTTGGAAGCCTTGCAGGGCGACCGCTTGGAGCTGGAAAACCTGCACGCCGTTCTGGCGGAAGCCCAGACCCGCGCCGATGCGCTGGACGAGATCGTCCGTTTTGGCCGCGAAGCCACCGAAAAACAGACCGAAGCCCTTGTGAACCGGGGTGCCGCCCTGCTGGCACGGGCTGCTGCCGATGCCGGGGAAAAGGCTGTCTGGCAGGAGCGGGTAGACGCCGGACGCCGCCAGCAGGAAACGCTGCGCACCCGCTACGCCGAAGCCAAGACCGCCGAAGCGGAAGCCCGCCGCGCCTACCTGACCGCCCACAGCGCTGCCGGTGCCAGCGGCGAGGGCCGCGCACTGGACGCCCTCAGCGAGGAGCTGGCGCACCGGCAGACCGCATTGGATGCCGCCGCCCGCCGCGCCGATACCGCCGAAAAAGCCGCCGAAAAGACCGGCAACCTGCTGGCTGTGCTGCGCCGCAGCGGCTTTGCCGCCGGGCAGAAGCTGGCAGACCTGACCCCCGACACCCTGCCCGCCCTGACCGACTGGCTGACCGCACAGGAAAAGCCGCTGGAAGAAGCCTATTTTGCCGCCCGGCAGCACACCGCCGCCCTGCAGCGGCAGCAGACCGAGAAACGCGCCGAGCTGGACGCCGTATCCGGCGGCAAGTGGGTGTACCCCCACGGGGACGCCGCCACCCGGGTGCGGGACGCCGTGAACGCGGAGCTGAAGAGCCGGGGCATGGAGCCGGACGCCCGCATCTTCTGCGAACTGCTGAACGTGGAGGACGAAAGCTGGCAGGACTGCGTGGAAGCCTGTCTGGGCGACCGCCGGTTCGATATCCTTGTGCCGCCCGCCCACTACGCCGCTGCAAAGAGCGCCTTTGTGGCGCTGAAGGACAAAGTGGGTCCCATCAGCCTGCTGGACACCCCGGGTCTGCGCAAGGCCAACCGCCGCGCCGACACCGCCCCCGCCGACAGTCTGGCGGCACAGGTCACCAGCGAAAACCCGCTTGCCGCGCAGTACGCCGACACCATTCTGCGCCGCATCGTCTGCTGCGACACCCCCGACACGCTGGAAAACTACCCCGACAGCGCCACCCGGGATCTTTTGCGCCACCATCCCTTCCGGTTGGAGCGTCTGCGCACCCCGCAGCGCTATATCGGCTTGGAAGCCCGCCGCGCCCGCGCCGGGGCACTGGCAGGGGAGATGAACGCCCTTGCCGAGGAGGTGCGCGCCGCCGCACAGGCAGAGCAGAACCTGAAAGCCGCCTACAGCCAGTACCAGACCCTTTTGCGCGGCACAACGCTGGAAGAGCTTGCCGCTTTGTGGGACGCCCGCGCCGCCCTGACCGCCGCCCGCGCGGCGGTGGACGAGCAGGCGGCAAAGCTGGCCGAGTGTCGCGAGAATCCGCTTTTGCAGCAGCTGTATAAAGAGGAAGAGGTGCGCGAAGCCGCATGGGAAGCCGCCCGCACCGCCGTGGAGCAGACCGGCGGCGACCTGCGCGTGTGCGAAAAACAGATCACTTCCTGTGAGGCGGAGCAGCAAAAGGCGGTGGACACCGCCGAAAAGAGCGCACAGGCCGCAGAGAGCTTCTTTGCCGCTTATCCGCTGGTGGAGCCCCTCTCCCGCAGCCGTCAGCAGGCGCTGACCGGGCCGGACAAGTCTCCCCGCGCCGCCGCGCAGGCCGCCGAAAAGGCACAGGCCAAGCTGGACGATGCCCTGACCGTCTACCTGAACAGCACGCTGGAACCGGCACAGAAAGCCTACAACCAGCGCTATGTCTGTGATTATCCCTTGGGTCTTGCCGGGCTGGAACAGTACCGCGCCCAGCACGAAAGCCTTGTGCGCATCGATCTGGAACGCTACGCCGCCCGTCTGGAACAGGCCCAGCGGGACTGCAAGGACCGCTTCCGCAAGGATATCCTGTTCCGCATGAAGGACGATATCTTCAACGCCCGGCGGCAGTTCCGGGAGCTGAACAAGGTCATGGAGCAGCTGACCTACGGCGAGGAAGTCTACCGCTTTGAGCTGGAGCCCAGCCGCGACCCGCAGCTGGCGGCGTTCTATCAGGTCATCGTGGATAAAGGCAACCAGCAGATGACCGAGGGCGATTCTCTGGACAACCTTGCCGCCACCGCTGACCCCGCCTACGAGCGTCAGGTGGACGAACTGATGGAAAAGATCATGGCGGACGTGGACGAGAACACCCGCGCCCGGCAGGAGGGACGCACCGCTGCCGGTGCCACCCTTTCGGACTATGTGGACTACCGCACCTATCTGGACTACGATATCAAGGTGACCAATCAGGTCACCGGGCAGCAGGCGTATCTGTCCCGCGTCAGCCGCGATTCCTCCGGCGGCGAGAATCAGGCACCCTTCTATGTGGCCATCTGCGCCAGCCTTCTGCAAATTTACCAGAAGAGCGAAAACAGCATCCGTCTGGTGCTGCTGGACGAAGCCTTCAGTAAAATGACCAGTGACCGCATCCGCCCCATGATGGAACTGTTCCGCCGCCTGCAATTGCAGGTGCTGCTCATCTCCACCGTGGAAAAGAGCACCGCCATCCAGCCCTACTGCGATATCACCTACTCCATCGTCCGCCACGGCGACGCCAACGCCATCGCGCCCTTTGTCCGCCTTGCGGAGAAATAAAAGAAAGGGTGTAGAATGGAAAAAACAAGACGAGTTGGAGTTCTGACAAAACGTGTGATCGAACTGCTGGAATTGGAGTTGCCGGAAGGAAAAGATATTCTTCTTGGCGATTCCAACATTGGGCACATGACAACACGCCATCCTGAGGACTTTGCATTATATGGAGAGTACATCCCGGATATTTTAAGAGAACCGGATTATGTGGCGCAAAATAAAAAGGATAACTCCATTGAATATGTCCGAGAAGTAGAAATAGACCATGTGTTTGTCAAAGTTGCGGTACGGGTGTCTACAAAAGGACAACTTTTTGCAAGGTCGGTTTACAGATTAAATCCAAATCGTGTCCGCAGCTTTATCGACAAGGGAAATTTGAAAAAATATTGACGCGTTATCGTGTGTTGACATTTTGAATTCCTATGATATAATAATAGTGGATAGAGATGAGCAACGGAGGACGGAACAGGCAGCCGTCGCCCATTGTTAGGAGATGTGGGAATCGTCACCCCACCCTTGCTCAAAAAAGAGAACGCCCGCCGCATTCGCAGCGGGTGTTCTCTTTTTTCGTGTTTTACACTTTGCGGCAGAATGATGCAAAGCAGGACTTGACATCAAAAATAAACTTTGCTATACTGTTTTTCGCTCATCGGAGGGCTGTTTCAACGTAATTGAAGGGCCGGATAAGATGTCATCGTTCGTGTTTCCCGGAGGCTGTGGGCACCGTAGTGCCGCAGCAGAAGAGGGAACGCACCGGAGCGATGGTTCTTATCCGGCCTTTTTGCATATACGGATCTCAGAAAAGGAGGAGCTATGCCAAAGAAAGCCATCCAATTGTCCGATCATTTCAACTATTCCCGGCTGCTGCGGTTCGTGCTGCCCTGCATCGGCACCATGCTGTTCACCTCCATCTACGGCATCGTGGACGGTCTGTGTGTCTCCAACTTTGTGGGCAAAACAGCCTTTGCAGCGGTCAACCTCATCATGCCGCTGCCGCAGCTGCTGGGCACTGTCGGCTTTATGCTGGGCACCGGCGGCAGCGCCATCGTTGGTATCACGCTGGGCGAGGGTGACCAGAAAAAAGCCGACCGCTATTTTACCATGTTTCTGCTGGCAGCGCTCATCTCGGTCAGTGTGCTGGCCGTGCTGGGCATCCTGCTCCTGCGCCCGGTCGCCATGCTGCTGGGCGCAAAGGGAGAGCTGCTGGACTACGCCGTGCGCTACGGGCGCATCCTGATGCTGGCGCTGCCGCCCTTTGCGCTGCAAAATATGTTCCAAAGCTTTTTCGTCACCGCCGAAAAGCCGCTTCTGGGCTTCTGGTTCACCGTAGGTGCAGGCTGCACCAACATGGTGCTGGACGTGGTGATGGTGGGTATGCTGCACTGGGGCGTGGAGGGCGCTGCCGTTGCCACCCTTATCAGCCAATTGGTGGGCGGCGTGCTTCCGGTGTTCTACTTTATCGACCACCACAATACCAGCCGCCTGCACCTGTGCAGAACACAGTTTTACGGCCGCGTGCTGTGGGATGCCTGTATCAACGGTTCTTCTGAGCTGATGACCAACCTTTCCATGTCGCTGGTCAATATCCTGTATAACTTCCAGCTGCTGCGGCTTGCCGGAGAAAACGGTGTGGCGGCTTACGGCGTCATCATGTACGCAGCCTTCCTGTTTGTGGCGGTGTTCGTGGGCTATGCCGTGGGCAGCGCACCCATCGTCAGCTTCCATTACGGCGCGCGCAACCACGCCGAGGTGCATAACCTCTACCAAAAGAGCCTGCGCCTGATCGCCGTGGTAGCTGTGAGCATGACCGCCGTATCCATGGTGCTTATTCCCTATGTGGCACGCATCTTTGTGGGCTACGACGCTCAGCTGCTGGCGCTGACCAGCCGCGCCTTCCGGCTGTATGCGCTGAGCTTCCTCATCATGGGCTTCAACGTGTATGCGTCCTCCTTCTTCACAGCGCTGGGGGACGGCGTGACCAGCGCCCTCATCTCCTTTCTGCGCACGCTGGTGTTCCAGCTTGCCGCGCTGCTCCTGCTGCCCGCCCTGTGGGGCATTGACGGCGTGTGGCTGGCTGTCACCGCCGCTGAGCTGGCCGCGCTGGCGGTGAGCGTGTATATGTTCGTGACAAAAGACCAGAAATTCCATTACCGTCATGTTTGACGCGCCATAACAAAAAAGCCGCCGGGACCCCGGCGGCTTTCCTGTTATTCAAAGGTATACTCCACCAGCTGGCAGTTTTTGATGCCTGCAGCGGCGTATTCCTCGTTGGTCATATCGTAAAAATAGGAGTGCACCACCCGGGCAATGCCGTTGTGCGCCACCAGCAGGTAGGTCTTGCCGGTGTCCGCCTTCAACTCGTCCAGCAGATTGTAGATGCGCTGTGCCAGCTGCATCATGCTCTCGCCGCCGTCATAGCGGTCGGCAAAGTGGGTCTTGGAGATGCGGAACTCCGCACCGTCCCGGGGCGTGCCCTCGTATTTGCCAAAGCACTGCTCCCGCAGGCGGGGCTCGCAGCGGGCGGGCAGACCGGTAGCGGCGGCAATGGCCTTTGCGGTGTCGGCGGCGCGGGAGAGGGGAGAGTACAAGATCTCGTCAATGTGCAGGCCGCTGTCCCGGACAAGCTCGCCCAGCTGCCGCGCCTGCTGCTGCCCGCGGGCGGTCAGCGGGCTGTCGGTCATGCCGCAGATCTTATTTTCCACGTTCCATACCGTCTCGCCGTGGCGGGTGAAATAGATATTATGCATAAAATTACTCCTTACAGCTTGTGCAGGGTGCCGTCCGGCAGCAGACAAACGGTGTCTCCCTCGTCGATGCCAAGACATGTCAGCTCCCTGTCCGGGTAGGGCAGAATGCGGGCAGCCCCGGCGGCATCGGTCAGGGTCACATCGCACAGCACCGGCTGCCCGGCGGGCAGCTCCTCGCAGCCGTACAGCTGCTCGTCAATGCGCAGCACGCGGTATTCCGGCATGGTACAGCCCCTCCTTTGTGTTTTTCCTTATTATATAGCACCCGGGGGCTTTGGTGCAAGGGGGAGCGGACTGAGAGGGTTTATTCTCCCCCGCTTGACAGCGACGCGGAGAAATTGTTACAATACAGTTACGACTGCAAACCACGCGGAGGGGTTCATGAATATTACGGAACTGCGGTATCTGGTAGCCATCATGAAATGGGGGTCGGTGTCGGCGGCGGCAAAGCAGCTGTACGCGGCGCAGCCCAATGTGAGCAAGGCGCTGAAGAATCTGGAAGAGGAATACGGGTTGCGCATCTTTGAGCGCTCCTCCACGGGTATGATCCCCACCGAGCAGGGCAAACGGTTCATCCGGCAGGCGCAGCGGGTGCTGCAGCAGGTGGACGAGCTGAAGCAGGAGGCGCACCAGCAGCGCAGCTGCGCCGAGCTGCGGGTGGTGCTGACCCATGCCACCTACGCCTCCTATGCGGCGGTGGATTTTTTGCAGCAGGCAGCCCGCAGCGAGCAGCTGCGGGTGCATATCCGGGAGAGCGGTGCCATTGAAGCTTTGGACTTTGTGCTGCGGCAGGGCTACCACATAGCGCTGCTGCGCTATGCCGCCGAGGACGAGGACTACTATCTGCGCTACTGTCAGCGCCACGGTCTGCGGCAGGAGCCTATCATGGAGTTTTCCTACCTGCTGCTCACCAGTCAGGACAGCCCGCTGGCGCGGCGGCAGGTGCGCGAGCTGGACGAACTGAACGATTACATCGAGGTGCTGCACGGCGACACCCATCTGCCCGGGGACGAGAGCACCGCTTCCCGCTGGGAGGTGAACCCCAACCGCCGCATCCATGTGTACGAGCGGTGCAGCCAGTTCTCCATTCTGCAAAACCTGCCCACGGCCTATATGTGGTCGTCTCCCATGCCGCAGCGTGCGCTGGAGCAGTACCATCTGGCACTGCATAATTGCCCGGCGCAGAAGCAGCAGATGCGGGATGTGCTGGTGTACCCGGAGCGGGAGCCCTTGCAGCCGGAGGAGCAGCTGTTTGTGCAACTGCTGCACAAGCAGGCGGATGCCACCATCAAGGACAGCGGGTGGAAGAAGATTTGAAATGCGCGCCGCGTCTTCCGGGTTGCGGCACCCAGCATCCGCATCG
>OHMG01000721.1_pt1 | contig 11982 bp, 9 predicted proteins | sample 1569281 | NCBI WGS metagenome assembly OHMG01 (sample SAMEA3879581, study PRJEB24766) | human gut metagenome | biome: human-associated habitat; feature: feces | place: USA | collected 1985/1987 | reverse complement strand
AGCCAGCAGTTGCCCGACGACCTGACTGTCGGCATACCGGTGCAGATGCTTTCGAACCGCCCCGACATCCGCAGCGCCGAATACTCGCTGATGCAATCCTATTATGCCACCAGCGAGGCACGCTCGGCCCTCTATCCGTCGATCACGCTGAGCGGGACGTTGGGATGGACGAACAACAGCGGGGCCCGGATCGTCGATCCCGGGAAATTCCTCTGGTCGGCCGCAGCATCACTCCTGCAACCCATCTTCAATGCCAACGCCAACCGCGCCCGCGTGAAAATCGCCAAGGCCCAGCAGGAAGAAACCAAGCTGGCATTCCAGCAGGCTCTGCTCAACGCGGGTGCCGAGGTCAACAACGCCCTCACGCAGTGCCAGTCGGCCCGCGCGAAAACCGACCTGCGGACACAGCAGATCGAGGCATTGGAGCGCGCCGTGGAGAGCACCGAACTGCTTATGAAACACGGCAGCACGACCTACCTCGAAGTGCTGACCGCCCAGCAGTCGCTGCTTTCGGCACAGTTGAACCAGATAGCAGACCGCTTTGACGAGATCCAGGGTATCGTGAACCTCTACCAGGCTTTGGGTGGCGGCCGCGACATTGCAGCGGAGGCGAAATAATGAAAAGGGGAGCGACCAAAGAGGAGATCATCCGCATCACGCAGGAACTCATCACCCGGAACGGCATCCGTGCCGTCCGGGTGGATGAGATCGCGCAAACGCTGGGGATCTCGAAACGCACCCTCTATGAAATGTTCGCTGACAAGGAAGACCTGGTGAGCGCCTGCCTCGATTTCATGTGCCATCAACAGCAGGAGCGCATCACGGCTTACAGGAAACGCCGCAGCAGGAGTTCGCTGCAACGGGCCTTCAAGCTGGTATACGAATACATCGAACACCTGTATACGGTCGAAAGCAGTTTTCTGTCCGACCTGCGCCACAAGGTGGCCTACGCGGAACATTTCGACGAACACCGGGAATTCTGGCGCAACGAACTGGCCGCCCACCTGCGCGGAAGCCGGGAAGAAAAGCTCCTGTTGCCCGAAATCGATGCCGAGAGTTTCGCAGACCGGATTCTGGAAACGATCTTCGAAATGCGGATAAACAACGCGACGCGCGAGGAGTCCTACCTCTTTTGCAGGACGATCCTGCGCGGTGCGGCAACCCGCGAAGGGGTCGAGCGGATCGACAGCCACCGATAATTATTCTGTAACACAACGGAAATCCCCGCAGGGCTCCCTCCTGCGGGGATTTTATTTCCGCGCAGGAGGGCTGCCGGCAGGCAAAGCCCAAAGGCCGGCGTCGGGAGCAGAATCAGAATACGGGGAAGGGAAGGAAGGGGAAGGCACTGCCAGGTACCCGGGAAAGGGGGGGGGAGGCGGTCTAACAAGTCCAATTATAACGATTTCACCCCCGTCAGAGTCAGTTCCGACGGGGGTGATTTTCATTTTCAAAGAGTTGTTAGACAACCTCTTTTAGATCATTTAACGCTGACTAATAGAGAAGGGCCTCGTCGGCATCGTCCTGATACCAGTCCACATGCTCCCGGCCGCCCGATGCCGCCCATGCGTTGAAATAGGTATAGACGTCCCGGATATCGCTGCGTTCGAGCGGATAGCGGAACTCACCCGGGATACACAGCGCCCACATCATGTAGTTGTTCTTCACACCGTCGCCCTTGGTGACGAAATAACGGTAGGGATCCGACTCCAGGAAGGTGTTGCCCGATACGACCGCGAATTGCGTCGGCATGCGCCCCGGCATATGGATCTCCTTCTCGCGGGTGAACGTACCCGAACTCTTCTGGTTCACGACGATGAACGCATTGAGTGCCGATTCGCGGACAGCCGCGGGATCGACCGGCTGCGCGAAGGTCACGGTCGTCGTGTGTTTCACGGTCGGTACGGCCACGCCCTTGGTCGTATTGATGTAAGTCCCTTCGCCCAGTATCTCCTGCGAAGTGTTGAAAAGCGGGATTACGGCCAGCTCGCTGCCCGATTCGGGGCCGGGGCCCGCAAATGCACCGCGGCCGAAGGTCGTATTCGTGGTTTCCACGCCGGCGACCTCCGACGCACGTACCTTATCCAGCTGGACGGCAAAGGCATTCAGGTGCGCGGCACCTGCAGCCTTCAGTTCCCAGTTGATGCGGATCAGGCCGACCTTCCCGGTCTCCTTGTCGCTGCGGCGGTCGACGCTTACGACCACCACGACATCGTTCATGTCGTAGTCGCCGATCCACGGCCAGCCATCCTCGAAGCAGTAGGTATAAGGGGCACCCTTGACCTCGATATATTCGGGTTCGGGTTCCGGATCGGGAGTAACGGGCTGCCTGCCGCCGTTGCAGATGGCCTCGGGGATCACGACCGTTTGCTTGGCGCGCATCACGGCGCCGCCGGTGAGGCTGCTCTCGTCGATGACATATTTCGCATCGGCCGCATTGTCGTATACGACCTCCATCAGCCCGTCGAACTTCGTCCCGTAATAGCGCGAACTTACGCCCTTTTCGCGGATCATGACCACGGCCATGAGCTGGTCGGATGCGGCCTGGCTCACGATACGCACATTGCCGCCCGACTTATGGGCATTATATTCGTCCATGGTGAAGATCGCTCCGGCAGCGGCGTACAACTCCGTATTGCTGTTGAAATAGACCGTCCCGGCATCGAGCCCCGCACCGGATGCAATATAGAATCGGGCACCTTCAGCGGCAATTTCCTCGGCTACGGTATGGCAATTCACATAGAGCGTGCCGCCCCCGTGGGCTTCGAGCTTATCCATCGTGGCCACGCCCTTCTGGAACGTAACCGACTGGTTGGTCACGTAAAAAGTCCCGTCGACATTAACGATACCATTCTCGCAGTTAGACAGTTCGGCGTAGGAGTTGAGCTCCAAATCATCGCTCTCTATCTTGCCGTCGTTATAAAGTTTCGCCCGGTTGGTGATTTCCATGTCATCAGCCTCCAATTCTGCGGTGGCACCGTTGTAGAACGCACAGGAATTATTGATGTCGAACGTTCCCTCGACGATAAATTTCCCTTCGTTGACCACGGCCTTGCAGGAAAAGTTGGTTTTCCCGGTGGTGAACTTACCGCCTTCGAAAACGAAAATCGCGGGGTTGGGTGCGTTCTGCTGCATGTTCGCACTTGCTTCACGGATGTATACCTCGCCGCCCGGAAGCACTGCGAGCGTCGCCTGGCCGATCGTAACGGAGGCATCGAGCGTCAGTTTACCCGCCACGTAGAGGATCGGCGAGGGATTAGGGCTAAAGGTTCCGTTCAGGCTGATATTGCCCGTAACCTCGGCTCCTGCCGGGATATAATACTCCGCAGCGGCAAAAGGAGCCCAGCTCGCCCCCAGGTCGATCTTGCCGGCAGGCGTATTCCGGATGATGGCCCCCTCGGCAAAATCACCCTCGGCCTTCGCTGCGAGCCGCGGGTAGTCGGGCATCGAACTGTCGGCCGCGGCGCGCGTCATGCCGGCCATCCGGAGTGAGGGCGTCCCGGCTGCGGCCTTCATCTGCGCACCGGCGACGTTCACCGACGCTGCGACCGGTTCCATGGAGACGGCCACCGTACCGTCGGGCAGGGTGGTCTGGACATAAATGTTCCCGATCCCGGCCGGGATCGTCACCGCGGTCTCGAACACGGGGCGGGATGGCGTCACCACACCCATCGCCACGACATTGCCGTCCGAGAGGATCGGAGAGGAATAAACACGGATAACGGCATATTGGGGCGCACTGCCCGTAACACTCGGCATGCCGACCGAAATATCCAGGTCACGGGTCGTTTCCCATTTGAAATCAGCGGGAACTGCAGACGAGGGCTCCTGCGGTTCGCCGCTGCCGGTGCCCATGTGTTTCTGGCACGAAAAGGCCAAAAGCGTCGTTGCAATAGCTGCAACAGCGTAAAGTCGTTTCATAAATTGATATTTTTAATCCATCCCATCGTGCGTTGCGCACTTTCTTCGACACAAATATAAACATTAATTTCCAATTTAAAACTTTTTCGACCTTTTATTCGACAAAAAAGGCCAGCTTCGCAAATATGGCATACAAAATCCCGGCCGCAAAACCGCTTTTTCAGGGGAGTGGCGAAATGCCTTGGGGCTAATTAAAAGTGCAGGACAGGGGCACAGAATTGCGGAACAGGAACTTAACCTAAATACCGGGCAGGGAAAACCGGCGGAAACCTTGCCGCAATGGGCGGGCACTCCGAGACCGGGCAATTATCGCGGATGCCGGCTCAATGACATGAATGGTTGTTTCTATACTCCCTTGGTGACATATGCTTCATCTTCCTGAAGATACGGTTGAAATGCGGGACATCGTTGAATCCTACGGCATAGCATATTTCCGACACCTGCTTCTGCGAATGTACCAGCAGCTCGCAAGCCGTATTCAAACGATACCGGGTAACGAACTCGGAAAAAGTCATTCCCTTGCACCGCTTGAAATAAGAGCAGAACGCAGAGCGGTTCATGCCGACCTCGGCCGCAATCTCATCCAGAGAGATGGTATGGACGTAATGCGCCATCAGATAAGCGCTGATTTGCTGCATGCGCCGCACATCCCGCTCGATGCGCATCGGCTTCCCCGCAAACGTATGGTCGGACGAGGTGAAAATGACAGGCAGCAGGCGGAACATTTCGCACAAACGGCCCAATTCATCCAGGTCGTTCATCCGTGACAATGTTTTGCGAATGATGCGGGAGCTTTCGGAACCGAACTTCCGTGCATCGGTCGGAAACGTGATTCCAGCCAGTCGGTTGCGCAGTTCAGGAAACACGTCCACACACCGCTCCACCAACGAGTGGCTGAAGGCCACCATCAGATACCGGACGTATCCCCGTTTGTCCGCCGAATCCGACGCATACTCCCAGCGATGGAGCATGGACGGCGGTATCAACGCCACATCACCAGCCGCAAAGGGCTGCAACGTATCGCCCGCCATCCGCCTGCCGCACCCGTGAACGACATAATACAGTTCCCACGCATCGTGCCGGTGCAGCTTGGCTTCGACATTTGTTTTTACACATTGGTCTATGAAGAAGAACGAATGATCCTTCACTTCGGGCAATTCATAAGGGATAGCGGTATCTTCCATCATGGCATGTAAATTAACGTTCCTGCAAATCTACGACAAATGTATGAAACAATACCACAAATACACAACAATAAAGAGGCGTAACTTTGCAACTGTAAACGACAAGTGTAACCTAAAAACGTATTGTTATGGATTTCTATCAAGTATTGGAGAAAAGGAGAACCATCCGCGACTTTTCCGACAGGGAAGTGCCGGACGAAGTATTGGGAAGGATCTTGGCGGCGGCGTTCAAGGCTCCGACAAACGATCACCTGCGCCAGTTGGAGTTTGTAGTCGTGCGGGGGCAGGAGAACATCTCCCGCATGATCTCGCCCGTTGCCGAAAACACCGAAAATATTCAGCAGGCGGGATTGGAGGCTGCCGCCGGTGTGATGGACAGGGACGAGCACGCCATGTTTACCGACGCACTGCCCAAGCAGCAAAAGATGCTCATGCAGAGCGGATGCCTCGTCCTGCCGTTCTTCCGGCAAAAGGATTGTCCGCTATGCGAACCGGCCGACCAAAGTTCGCTCAATTATTTTGCTTCGGCATGGGCGGCAGTCGAGAACATCCTGCTGGCGGCAACGGCGGAGGGGCTGGCCTGTGCGTTCCGTATCCCCATCGGTAATGAACCGGAACACGTCAAACGACTGGTCAACGCTCCCGAAGGATACGAATTCACCTGCTTTCTTGCCATTGGCCATGCAGCCCCAAACGCCCATCTCAGCAGGCAGAAAGAGATTCGTACGGAGGAGAGGATCCACCAAAACATTTGGTAACCACGGCAAGAATGATATGGTAAAAGCGGCTCGGCTCGACATGCCGGTAACGCCTGCGAACGAAAAGTTATCCATCTTTTTGCAAAAAAATCGGGCCGACCGCAAGCATGAGCCGAAAAATTCCTATATTTGCACACAGGAAAACATCCGAAAGCAGAAAATGATTGCCACGACGACATACCACGACACATACGGCGGCTCGCTCCGCAGTATGACCATGGATATGATGTACATGCGCAACCGATTCCGCCGGGTGTAGATTTTCCGTGTATACGAACGACACAATCCGGCTTCAGAGAGGTCGGATTTTTTTTGTAACGACTAAAAAACAGATAGCATGGCTGAGAAAAAATTACGTTTCGAGACATTGCAGATCCACGGAGGGCTGCAACCCGACGACCCAACGGGTGCCCGCGGTGTGGCAATATATCCCACGGCGGCATACCGCTTCAAGAGCTGCGAACACGCCGCCAAACTCTTCGACCTGAGCGAAGGGGGCAACATTTACACCCGGCTGCAAAACCCGACCACGACCGTATACGAGCAACGCATCGCCGCCCTGTACGGGGCCGTGGGGGCGCTGGCTGTCTCGTCGGGCATGTCGGCCATACTCATCGCCGTGCTCTCGCTGGCGGCCGAAGGCGACAACATCGTCGCCTCGCCGTTCCTCTACGGCGGCACCTTCACCCAGTTCCGCATTTCGCTGCGCAGGCTCGGCATCGACTGCCGCATCGCCCGAAGCGAACGCCCTGAGGACTTCGAGGCGCTGATCGACGGACGCACGAAAGCGATTTACGCCGAGAGCATGGGCAACCCCTCCTGCACCGTATCGGACATGGAAGCATTGGGCAAGCTGGCCAAACGCTACGACGTGCCCTTCATCGTGGACAATACGTTCGGTGCCGCGGGCTACCTGTGCAACCCCTTCGAGTGGGGTGCGAACATCGTCGTCGACTCGGCGACCAAGTGGATCAACGGGCACGGCACGGCCATGGGCGGGGTGATCGTCGACGGGGGCAATTACAACTGGGCCAACGGCAAGTTCCCGCAGATCGACGGGCCGTCGGAAGGGTATCACGGACTGAATTTCCACGAGGCATTCGGCGCGGCTGCCTTCATCGTGAAATGCCGCGTGGACGGTGTCCGCGACCTGGGCTGCTGCCCCTCGCCGTTCGACTCCTACCTGATGACGCTCGGGCTGGAAACGCTTTCGCTGCGCGTGCGGCACGAAGTCGAGTCGGCCCGCAGGCTGGCCGAATACTGCCGCAACCATCCCAAAGTGGAGCGTGTCAGCTTCGTGGGCTTCGAGTCGCACCCGAGCTACGCAAACGCGAAGAAGTATTTCCGGTTCGGTTCGTCGGCCGTCTTCACCATCGAACTCAAAGGCACGCTCGACAGCACCGTACGTTTCGTCGAATCGCTCAACCTGGCGGCACACATGGTCATGATCGGCGACTCGGTCACGGTCGTTACGCACCCGGCATCGACCACGCACAAACAGCTCAGCGACGCAGACCTCGCCGCAGCAGGCGTTACACCGACCATGCTGCGCATCTCCGTCGGGCTGGAGAATACCGACGATCTTATCGACGACTTCGAACAGGCTTTCGCACACATCGGATAATGGAACCCAGCATTTACAAAGCACCCGGGCCGTTCGTGCTCGAAACGGGGCATACGCTGCCCGAGCTGAGGATCGCTTACCACACCTACGGCAAGCCCAATGCGGCGTACGACAACGTCGTGTGGGTATGCCATGCCCTGACTGCCAATTCGGATGTGGCAGACTGGTGGCCGCACACGGTGGAGGCGGGGTGTTTCCTCGACCCGGCACGCCACTTCGTGGTCTGCGCCAACATCCTCGGGTCGCACTACGGCACCACGGGGCCGCTGCACGTGAACCCGGAAACGGGAAGCCCCTATTACAAGGATTTCCCGCCGTTCACGATCCGCGACATCGTCCGTGCACACCGGCTGTTGGCCGGCGCACTCGGCATCGGCCGCATCGACACGCTCGTAGGCAGTTCGGTCGGGGGGTTTCAGGCTATCGAGTGGGCGGTCATGGAGCCGGAGCGCATCGGCAAGCTGATCCTGATCGCCACGGCGGCCAAGGCTTCGCCCTGGACGATCGCCATCGACCAGACCCAGCGCATGGCCATCGAGGCCGACACGACGTTCGGCGAGCCGCGCGACGACGCCGGGATGGCCGGGTTGGCGGCCGCCCGCGCCCTGGGGCTGCTCACGTACCGGGGTTCGCTGGGATACAACCTCACGCAGCAGGACAGGGAGGAACTCCCCGCAGTACACCGCGCATCGACCTACCAGCAATATCAGGGCGAGAAACTCTGCCGGCGCTACAACGCCTACTCGTACTATGCCATACTCAACGCCTTCGACACCCACGACACGGGGCGCGGGCGCGGCGGGGTCGCGGCCGCCCTCGCACGCATCGGGGCCCGCACGACGGTGGTCGGCATCACGACCGACATCGTCTTCACCCCGGCCGAGATGCGCGAACTGCACGGCATGATCGCCGGAAGCACGTACCACGAAATAGACTCCCCGTTCGGGCACGACGGCTTCCTGGTCGAACACGGGCAGTTGAACGACATCCTCTGTCCGTTCATGAACAATCAATAAACAAGCAGCATATGAGCAAAATCAAAATCGGCCTGTTCGGGTTCGGCGTCGTCGGACAGGGAATCTACCAGGTAGTGCAGAAATCGAAGAACGCCCACGCGGAGATCGTAAAGATCTGCGTCCGCGACCCGGAAAAACCGCGCAAGATCGAGGTCGACAAATCCCTCTTCACGACGTCGGTCGACGAGATACTCGACAACCGGGACATCAACCTGATCGTGGAGGTGATCGACCAGGCCAATGCCGCATACAGCATCGTCAAGCGGGCTCTGCTGCGCGGCATCCCGGTCGTCTCGGGCAACAAGACCATGCTGGCGCACCACCTTCCGGAACTGATCGAGATCCAGAAGACACACAACGTGGCGCTGCTGTACGATGCCTCGTCGTGCGGTTCGATCCCCGTCATCCGCAACCTCGAGGAGTATTACGACAACGACCTGCTGTTAGAGGTGAAGGGCATCCTGAACGGCTCGTCGAACTACATCCTCTCGCGCGTCTTCGACCACGCCGAGAGTTACGACAGCGCCCTGGCGCAGGCGCAGGCGCTCTTTGGGGTCTTCAATTTTACGGGAGATGCCGAACTGGTCCGTAAAAGGCATCAGGACCAGGTAGCGTCCCGCCAGGGATACGTTCGTTGTGACACGGGGACCCTTGGTGCCGATCGGTCCTTTGGTGACCTGCACCATGATTTCAGAGCCGATGGGATAGATGTCCGGGATGTCTTTGGACGTGATTTTGCGCTGCTGTTTTTTCGGACGGCCTTCGCGTTCGATTTCTTCCAGGCTGGAGTCCAGTGCGGCGGGAAGCGCGTCCCAGAAGTGCAGAAAGGCGTTTTTTTCCTGTCCGATGTCCACGAACATGGCTTTGAGGCCCGGTTCGATGTTCTTGACGCGGCCTTTGAAAATGCCGCCTACGATGTTGTCTTCGCCTTCGCGCTCGATGGTGTATTCTTCCAATACGCCGTTTTCCAGAAGGGCTACGCGGCGTTCGAGCTTTTCGGCATTGATGATGATAGTGGAGCCTTCCATGGGATCGCAGGATCCGAAGCCGAAGGCCCGTTTGATTTTTTTAAGCATTTTTGTAAACACGGGGTGAGAATAAGCTAGGGTGTGCTATTGCCCGTAATGTTTCCGGTGGGCCGTCTCCCGTCAGGAGCGGCTGGAGTTGAAGCTGTAGGGATGGCCGGAAAGGAATCATGCAGGCAGTTGCGTTGATGTGATGCGGCAGTACGGCAGACGCAAGGCCGGAGCGCTTGCTCCGGAGATTCCGTCTTTAGTCTTCCGCATCAGTAACATTAGTGAAGAAGTCCAGTTCCTGGAGGGCTTTCCCGGTACCTTCCGCAACAGCGCTCAGAGGGTCTTCCGCAATGTGGATGGGCAGTCCCGTCTGTTCATGCAGGAGCTGATCCAGACCGCGCAGCAGAGCGCCTCCTCCAGCCAGAACAATCCCCCGGTCCACAAGGTCGGCGGCCAGTTCAGGGGGGCAGCGTTCCAAAGTCGTCCGCACGGCGTCAACAATCGTGTTGAGCTGTTCCGTGAGCGCTTCACGCACTTCTTCCGATCGAATCGTCACTGTCTTGGGCAGGCCCGCGACCAGGTCGCGGCCCTTGACCTCGATAGAGAGTTCCTGAGGCAGGGGATAGGCGGAGCCGATACGGATTTTGATGTCTTCGGCAGTACGTTCCCCGACCATGAGATTGTAGGTTCTCCTCATGTAGGAGATGATGGCATCGTCCAGTTCATCCCCGGCGCAGCGGACGGAACGGCTGTAAACGATGCCGGAAAGGGAAATAAGCGCCACTTCCGTCGTACCGCCGCCGATGTCCACAATCATGTTGCCCGCAGCTTCCTGAACCGGAAGGCCCACACCGATGGCGGCGGCCATGGGTTCTTCAATCAGATGCACGCGGCGGGCTCCGGCCGCTTCCGCGGATTCCTTGACGGCCCTGCGTTCCACTTCCGTAATGCCGGAGGGGATGGCGATGAGCACGCGCGGCTTAATCAGGTAGTACCTGGCCGTGGCTTTTTTGATGAAGTAGCGGAGCATTTCCTCCGTGATGTAGAAATCGGCGATGACGCCGTCCTTCAACGGCCGGATGGCCGTGACGGAGCCGGGTGTTCGGCCCAGCATGCGCTTGGCTTCGTCTCCCACGGCCAGAACCTTGTCCCCCTTGACAGCGACGACCGAAGGCTCGCGCAGAACGATGCCCTGGTCCTTGACGTTGACCAGGGTGTTGGCGGTGCCCAGGTCAATGCCAATGTCATAGGAGAAAAGTTTGACAATTTTCTGAAAGAAAGATGACATAAAAAACTAGTGGATAAAGGCATAGCCCTGAGACAGCCGGTGGAGGAACGCCTCGCTTTTTCCTTTTCACGGGACTGAAAACCTGGCACTCGGACCGGGGCTGCGGGATAATCCCGTACAGGGCGAGTCGACTATGAAAAAACATGCCTTCCAGGTCAAGCGGAAGATGCCGGATGACATATGTATTTGCATTATACGCAAGGATGTATTATATGAATGAAAGATGGCGCCGGGGGAGCTCCGTATATTAATTTTGCATTCCCCTATTCCATAATGAAAGTCACTACCATTCTCATAACGGCGGCATGTCTGGCCGGCTCTTTTTCCCTTTATGCCGATGCGGTTTCCGATCAGGAGGAGGCCGCTTCATCTACGGGAGCCTATTCCGTGGCAGGGGCTCTTCGCCTGCCGGAAAACGTAACGAAAAGGGACGTTTACGGCATGAATGTGGGCTGGAAACTGTTCAAGGGAGAGAAGACACCGGAGGAAGCGGCCAGCCCGGATGTTGACGATTCCTCCTGGGAGTCCGTCAACCTCCCCAACGGCATTGAGCTTCTTCCGGAAGAGGCCAGCGGCTGTTCCAACTACCAGGGGCCGGTATGGTACCGGAAAACATTTATTCCTCCCTCCCGGTTGGAGGGGAGGAGAAACACCCTGTATTTTGAGGGCATCATGGGAAAGAGTGAGGTCTGGGTGAATGGGGAGAAGGCCGCGGAGCATTTCGGCGGATATCTTCCCGTGATTGTCAATCTGGACAAGTGGCTGAAACCGGGACAAAAGAATGTCATCGCCGTGAAGGCGGACAATTCCAACGACGCTTCCTATCCCCCCGGCAAACCCCAGGAGGGCCTGGATTTTTCCTATTTTGGCGGTATTTACCGGGATGTGACCCTGCACATCGTCCCGGCAGAGCACTTCGCCCTGCCCGCTAATGGTGCCCCGGCACTGAAGGCGACCCCTATCGTCACCGACCTTGCCGCCAAGACCGTTGAAGTTACTTTGGAAGCCGCCGTGGTGGGCGCACAGAGCGTAACCTTTGCACTGGAAGGCCAGAGCATCGCTGCCCCGGTGGAAAACGGCACTGCAAAGGCTGTTTTCACCCTGCACGATGCCCATCTGTGGGATGGCGTGGAGGACCCGTTCCTTTACACCGTTTCCGCCAAGCTGGGCAACAGCGA
>OHMG01000710.1_pt1 | contig 12067 bp, 10 predicted proteins | sample 1569281 | NCBI WGS metagenome assembly OHMG01 (sample SAMEA3879581, study PRJEB24766) | human gut metagenome | biome: human-associated habitat; feature: feces | place: USA | collected 1985/1987 | reverse complement strand
TAAATGAGGAATGAGGAGTGAGGAATGAGGAATTAAGGTATCGCCTGCGGCGATGTTTATTTCTTGTTTTTTCGCATTTGTATTATATATCAATTTAGATTTTTTGAGGTGATTTTATGAGCATAAAAGAATACATAGGCGGACAGTGTGCTGACCCAGAGGGATTGGGCGGTATAGCCTGCGCAAAATTCATGAATTTTTTCAATGCAGAGCACTACAGAGCGGTGAAAAAATTTGTCTGCAAGCTTGACGGTGCAAGGATATTGGATATAGGCTTTGGAAACGGCGTGACTATCAAAAAGCTTAGCAAGAATATAAACGCTAAGTTCTATGGCGTCGATATTTCTGCGGATATGGTGGAAAAAGCCAAGCGAGAAAACCGTGACGGAGTGAATACCAACAAGGTGATCTTACAGCAGGGAAAAGCTGAGGAGCTTCCTTATAATGACGATTTTTTTGACACTGTTTACACTGTGAACACCATTTATTTCTGGGAGGACACCGCAAAAGTTCTTGACGAGGTAAGGCGAGTTCTCAAAGACGGCGGCAATTTTATCTGCACATTCTATACAAAGGGCTACCTTGATAAGCTCCCGTACTGCGACACAGGTTTTGACAAGTTCACTCCTCAGCAGGTGCGTTCAATGGCTAGAGAGCGTGGCTTCCATGATGTAAAAGTCAAAATTCTGAGCGACTGCAAAGCGTATTGCCTTGTTGGCACGAAAATAGAGGGCGAATAAGGTGGCAGATGTGACCATTGTGCCTCTTTCAGAGGAAAACGTACAGCTTTTTTCACAAACTGCGGAGAAAATTCTGCCCGAAGCTTGGAGTTTTGAAACCTACAAAAAACAGCTTTCAAACCCTGACGACATATCGTTTCTTGCCCTTTGTAATGGCGAAGCCGCAGGCTTTATAAGTGTGTGGTGCGTCTGCGGAGAAGCTGAGATAAACAATATAGGCGTTTTGGAGAAGTTCCGCAGAATGGGCATTGCAAAAGCCCTTTTTGACAGCGCATACAATGCCGCAAAGGCTGAAAAATGGTATCTTGAAGTGCGGGAGTCAAACCTTGGGGCTATAAGCTTTTACGAAAAATTGGGCTTTGAGAGGGTAGGCATGAGAAAAAATTTCTACACCGCCCCCACTGAAAATGCTGTTTTAATGGCACTTCAACCCACTGAAAATGGAGAAATAAATGACATATAACGATTTTACATTTGAGTCCTTGGGCGAGGGCATTGAGATATGTATATCTGACGAACACCGCTTTGGTACTGACGCTTTTCTGCTTGCGGATTTTTCAGCAGGACGGCACAAGGATATCTGCGCAGACCTTTGCACAGGAAGCGGCATAATAGCGCTTCTACTGCACAAATTTTACAAGCCACAGAAGATATATGCTGTTGAGATACAGGAAAAGGCTCACGAACAGCTTAAAGTATCTCTTGAGAGGTCGAAAATAGATACTATCCAGCCTGTTTTGGGCGACTTGAATGATTGGCGAAGCGAAAAAGAGCTTGACCTTATCACCTGCAATCCGCCCTACAAGATAAACAACACAGGTGCGAAGAATGACAGCGAAGCGGTTTCTATCGCACGGCATGAAATGCTCTGCACTATTGATGACGTGTGCAGATGTGCAAAGAAAAATCTGAAATTCGGTGGCAGGCTTTGCATATGCAACCGCCCCGAGCGCTTATGCGATATAATGACGGCAATGAGGGCGAACGGCATCGAGCCGAAGCGTTTGCGTACAGTTCACAAAAACCCAGAGTGTCCCCCATGGCTTATTCTCGTTGAGGGCAAAAAGGGCGGAAAGCCTTTTGTGCAGATAGAAAAGCCGTTGTATGTGCGTTCCGCAGACGGCGGAAATTCGGCTGAAATGAAGCGGATATACGGACTGGAATAGTGAGGAATGAGGAATTAAGGTATCGCCTGTGGCGATGATTATTTTTTCGTGGGGGCGACTTTTGGTCGCCTGCTTGTTCCATTTTGTCTGCTTATTAAATGTATATGATATGCTTATATTTACGAAATAAAAAGAGGGTAATAAAATGAAGATTTTAGGAATAGAAAGCTCCTGCGATGAAACAGCCTGCTCTGTTGTTGAAGACGGAAAAACGGTGCTTTCAAATATAGTTGCAAGTCAGATAGACGAACACAGGCTTTATGGTGGAGTTGTGCCTGAGATAGCCTCACGCCGTCATGCCGAGAACATAACTTGGGTGACAAAAGCCGCTCTTGAAGAAGCAAACTGCACAATGGACGATATCGACGCTGTTGCAGTGACCTATGCTCCGGGACTTATCGGTGCACTTCTCGTGGGAGTAAGCTTTGCAAAGGGACTTGCAATGAGTGCAGGCAAGCCTCTTGTGCCTGTTCACCATATCGCAGGTCACATTGCCGCAAACTATATCTCTCACCCTGAGCTTAAACCGCCTTATCTTTGCTTGGTCGTGTCGGGAGGACATTCACATATTGTAGAGGTGCTTGATTATTCAAGATATCATGTTATAGGCAGAACAAGAGATGATGCCGCAGGCGAGTGTTTTGACAAGGTAGCAAGAACATTGGGCTTTGAATACCCGGGTGGAAAGTTTATCGACAATGCCGCAAAGTCAGGTGATCCTAATGCCTATAAGCTCCCTCACCCAAAGGTGCAGGGCAGTGAATATGACTTCTCTTTCAGCGGACTAAAAACTGCCGTTATAAACCTTGTGCATAATGCCGCACAAAAGGGCGAAACTGTCAATGTGAACGATATGGCGGCTTCGTTCCAGAACACCATATCTGACATTCTTGTAGACAAAGCAATGCTTGCCGCAAAAGATCTTGGGTATACTACCATAGGACTTGCAGGCGGCGTTTCGGCTAACTCAGGGGTAAGAGAAAAATTGCAGAAAGCCTGCGACAAGCGAGGCTATAAGCTTTATATGCCTGAGTTCAAATACTGCGGAGATAACGGTGCAATGATAGCCTGTCAGGGATATTTTGACTATCTTGCAGGCAGACGAGCAGACGAAAGCCTTAACGGCATTGCAACGCTGTCGCTGGATAAGATTTCGGAATAATCTTATGGATAAGCCTGTAAGGAAAATCATAAGACTTGACAATTATGATTATTCAAAAAATGGACTTTATTTTATTACCATATGTACTGTCCAAAAAAACGAGTTGTTGTGGGCAACAGATGTAGGGGACGGCGCCCCCGACGTCCCGTTATGTTGCGCACACGCTGTCGGAAAGGTCTATCTTTCAAGCTTTGGTAAAATTATCAGAGATAATATCGGTGCGGGAGTCAGCGGGACGTCGAGGGCGCCGTCCCCTACAAACGAGATAGTTCCACAGTATGTGTCAATGTTGAAAAGATTTATAAATAAGGATATTGGTTTTAATATTTTTCAGCGTTCATATTATGACCATATCATCAGAAACCAAAAAGAATATATAGCAATTTCAAAATACATACACAATAACCCTATCAAGTGGGACGTTGACGAGTATAATCCAAGAAATGAGAACAATAAAGCGGAGGTGCTTGGACTAGAATGAAACTACTAGCCATAGACGGAAACAGCATAATGAACAGGGCTTTTTACGGAATAAAGCTGCTGTCAAATTCAAAGGGACAGTTCACGAATGCCCTTACGGGGTTTATGAATATTTACCTCAAGGAGATAGGCGAGGTAAAGCCTGACTGCGTGGCAGTGGCTTTCGACCTTAAAGCCCCTACTTTCAGACACAAGGCAAATGCCGCCTACAAAGCCAACCGAAAGGGTATGCCTGAGGAGCTTGCTCAGCAAATGCCTGTCATAAAAGAGCTTTTGGGCGACCTTGGTATAAAGATAGTACAGTGCGAGGGATATGAAGCAGATGATATTCTTGGTACGCTCTCAAAAGCCGCCGCAGATTCAGGCAACGAGTGCTATATCCTCACTGGTGACAGGGACAGCTTTCAGCTCGTTTCCGACCGTGTGACAGTGCGCCTTGCCACCACAAAGGAAACAAAGATATATACCCCTGACAGGATAATGGAAGAATATGGCGTTACCCCTCGTCAGATGATAGAGGTAAAGGCTCTTATGGGAGATACTTCAGACAATATCTCAGGCGTAAAGGGCATAGGCGAAAAGACCGCACTTTCCCTTATCAAGCAGGAGGGCGATGTCAAGACCCTTTATGAACACCTCGCAGATATTAAGCTTACCCCGTCTGTGCGCACAAAGCTTGAAAATGGTCATCAGGACGCTATAGACAGCCGCTTCCTTGCGGAAATATGTCTTGAAGCCCCTGTTGATAAAGCTACAGAGTTTTATAAGCTGGGCGAGGTTGATACCGAGAAAACAAAGGCTCTCCTTGCCGACCTTGAAATGATGCGCCTTATAGACAGATTGGGCCTTAGCGGAAAAGCTGTGGAAAGCGCTGACAGCGCAGTGCAGGAAAGCAAGCTCAAGCTTTCCGACCTGCCTAAGTTTGAGGTCAAGCTACTTGATGAGAGCGTTATATCTGTTCTCGGCAAGGACAAAACAGCGTATTTTATCTTTGCCGACAATAAGCTTTCTATCCTCTGTAACGATGTTATCTACACCACCGAGGACAATGCAATTATCACAGCTTTCATGGGAACAGCCTGCGAAAAAATAACCTTTGAGGGCAAAACTGCCCATAAGTTTGCGTTCTCAAATGGCACTCACCTTGAAAAGCTCACTTTCTGCTGCGACCTTGCAGGATATCTTCTCAACTCACAGTCAAGCGAGTATACAGCGGAAAATCTTTGTCTTTCATATAAGTGCCTTTACCGCTCTGATATGGGGGAATATGCAGACCTTTCAAGCCTGCCTGCTCTTAGTGAAAATCTGAAAAAACAGCTTGAAATGACAGAAATGACAAAGCTATTCGACGATATCGAAATGCCACTTTGCGAAGTGCTTGCTTCAATGGAGTTTTACGGTGTAAAGGCTGACGCAGATGGCATAAAGGCTTTCGGTGAGGACTTGAAAATAAAGATAGACCAGCTTACCTCGCAGATATATATGTATGCAGGCAAGGAGTTCAATATAGCTTCCACAAAACAGCTTGGGGAGGTGCTTTTCGAGGACTTAGGTCTGCCTGCAAAGAAGAAAACAAAGTCGGGCTATTCCACCAATGCGGACGTTCTTGAAAGCCTTATGGACAAGCACCCTATCGTGCCTCTTATCGTTGAATACCGCACACTCACAAAGCTCAATTCCACCTATGTTGACGGACTTTTGAAGCTTATCCACCCTGACGGCAGAGTTCATTCTGTTTTCAAGCAGACCGAAACAAGAACAGGAAGGATATCTTCCACAGAGCCTAATATGCAAAATATCCCCGTGAGAAAAGAGATAGGCAGGAATATGCGTAAATTCTTTGTTGCCGAGGACGGCTATACTCTTCTTGACGCCGACTACAGCCAGATCGAGCTTAGAGTGCTTGCTTCCGTGTGCGGTGACAAAAATATGCAGGAAGCTTTCTCAGAGGGCAGAGATATCCATACCTCAACGGCGGCACAGGTCTTTGATATCCCGGAGGATTTTGTCACACCTGAAATGAGAAGTGCGGCAAAGGCTGTAAACTTTGGTATAATCTACGGCATAGGTGCATTTTCTCTGTCGAAAGATATAGGCGTGACCGTTGCGGAAGCAAAAAGATACATCAAGAATTATCTTGACAACTTCCCGAAAGTATCTGAATTTATGGATAAGACAGTTGATGACGGCATAAAAAACGGCTATGTCACCACCCTTTTCGGCAGAAGAAGATATATCCCTGAGCTTTCTGCTTCAAACAAGGTCTTGCAGGCTTTTGGAAAGAGGGCGGCAATGAACGCACCTATCCAAGGTGCGGCGGCTGATATCATAAAGATAGCAATGGTAAGAGTATACAAAAAGCTTAGAGAAGAAGATCTTGACGCAAGACTTATTTTGCAGGTGCATGACGAGCTTATTATAGAAGCGGCTGAAAAAGACAAGGATAGAGCCGAAAAGATACTCAAAGATGAAATGGAGAACGCTGTAAAGCTTGCTGTGCCAATGACAGTGGACGTAAACAGCGGCAGAAGTTGGTACGAAGCGAAAGACTAGGCGCTCCGCTCTTGTAAATGAGGAATGAGGAGTGAGGAATGAGGAATTAAGGTATCGCCTGCGGCGATGATCTTGATTTCTATATGTAGGGGCGAACAGCGATCACCTGTTTATCAATATTGCTTATTTTATATGTTTTGCTCTTATTATCTTTGTCACCTTCGTGGTTTGGCTGACAATTTGTTTGTGATTGTTGACGACTTTTTGACGGCTGTCACAATAATACTTGACTTTTGTGAAATTTGTGGTATAATTCTCTATGTAAAAAGTGTGTAAGAAAGATAGATAAAAAGTAGAATAATAGGAATTTGAAAAACGAAAAGGGGCTGGGAAAATGAAAAAATTGCTTTTTGTGTTCAACCCCCATGCTGGCAAGGGACAGATAAAAGATAACCTTTGCGACATTGTGGATATTTTTACAAAGGGCGGCTATGAGGTAGTCACATACCCTACGCAGGCTAAGCTTGACGGCTATAACAAGCTTTGCCAGTGCGGTCAGGATTATGACATGATAGTCACATCAGGCGGTGACGGAACATTGTCTGAGGCTGTCAAGGCAATGATGACATTTGATAAGAAAATACCGCTTGGATATATTCCTGCCGGTTCAACAAATGATTGTGCGCAGTCTTTGAGCATACCGAAAAAAATGCTTGACGCCGCAAGGGAGATAGTTGACGGCGTGTATTTTGATTATGACGTTGGCAAGTTCAACGGTCAGTATTTTGTGTATGTAGCAGGCTTTGGCGCTTTCACTGACGTTTCTTATGAAACCTCACAAACGATGAAAAACAAGTTTGGTCATGCCGCATATGTGGCAGAGGGGATAAAAAGGCTTTCAAAGATAACAGGTCAGCAAATGAGAGTGGAGCATGACGGCGAGGTAATAGAAGGAAGCTTTATACTGGGCCTTATCTCAAATACTATCTCTGTAGGCGGAATGAAAAAGCTTATCGCATCAGGCGTGTGCTTTGATGACGGACTGTTTGAAGTGGTTTTGGTAAAGACCCCTAAGAACGCTATCGAGCTGAGCAACACCATAAATGAAGCAGTGCTTAATAAGCTCAACGATAAGCATTTTGTGACTTTCAAGACCTCAAAGGTCACATTCACAAGCGTGAACGAAATTCCTTGGACGTTGGACGGAGAGTCGGGCGGAAAGCATACATATGTTGAGATAGAAAACTGCAAGCAGGCAATAAGATTCAAACTCAAACCCAATGACATAACCGCAGAGCAGACGGCTGTTCAGTGCAGTGCAGGGGATATGATAATGACCGAGGACGGTCACCCTGTTGTCATTGAAGATCAGTATGAGATAGAAGATTAAGCTGTTTTGTAGGGGCGGACTTTGATCGCCCGCCTTTCAATAGATATTTGACAAAATAAAAGCGGACGAGTTCTTTTCGTCCGCTTTTTGCATATGCCTATTTTTTGTTTTTCTGCCGAAACTGGGAGGGTGTCATGTTGTATCGCCTTTTGAACTGCCGCATGAAATGTACGTCATTTTCGTATCCGCATACGGCGGCAATGTTTTTCACTGTCATGTCAGTGCTGAGAAGATAGTACTCTGCGTTTTTCATTCTTGCACAGAGTATATCCTCATAACAGCTCACACCGAAACGTGAGGTGTAAAGATACTGAAAGTGGGAGGGGCTTACGCTGAGAGTTTTCGCCATATCGGCAATGTTCCTGCTACCAGAAGGGGAGCTGTAGATGTCAGCCCTGAGCCGCTCAAGTGCGTCAGCGTAGTGACTGCGCTTTCTTGGCGGCTGACCGCTCTTGCTGAGAGAATATTCCTCTCCAAGCCTTATGAGCAGCATTCTGAGCATAAGCTCGATATAATCCTCACGCCTGCCGCTTTCAGATAAGCTGAGTCTGCTTATTGTGGATAAGATATCCTCAGTTTTCTCTGCGTCTGATAACATAAAAATCGTATCATATGGGAGTGAATAGTCACGGGTGAACGTATCGTCGCAATCGAAATGAAGCCAGTGGTTTATGTAAAAACCCTTGCAGGCACGGTATATCTGCTCAGTGCCTTTTTTGTATAGTATTGCGCTGTCAGGGGAAACTGAGTATTCCCTGCCGTGCAAACGCACCACCGCAGAGGATTTGAATATAAGCAAAAGATTATCCCCCGAACCGTTTGGACGGCGTATATCAAAAGACCCGTCATGGCTGTAGTTTAGTCCCAAAGCGTGAAGTTCCATAGGTTTTTCCTTTCTAATTTCGTATGATGTATCAGTATAATAATAGGATATATCATTGTTGTTTTTTTGTCAAGTGATAAAATATAATTGAAACTAAAATCATATACTTTTAGGAGGTCACAATGAAGAATATTTCAATGCTTATCAATACCGCAGACAAACGTTCCCACATCAACCCGGAGATATACGGACACTTCTCCGAACATCTTGGCAGATGTATCTATAACGGAATGTACGTTGGCGAAAATTCTGAGATACCGAACATAAACGGCGTTAGAAAAGACGTTATCGAAGCTTTCAAGGAGATAAAAATGCCTGTTCTCCGCTGGCCGGGAGGCTGCTTTGCTGACGAGTATCATTGGAAGGACGGCATAGGCGAAAAAACACAGCGCAAGAAAATGATAAACACCAACTGGGGCGGCGTGACAGAGGATAACTCTTTCGGCACAAATGAGTTCTTTGACCTGTGCGAGGAGATAGGCTGTGAGCCGTATCTTGCAGGAAATCTCGGAAGCGGCACTGTTCAGGAGCTTTCCGAGTGGATAGAATATATCACCTTTGACGGTGTTTCGCCTATGGCTGACCTGAGAAGAAAAAACGGCAGAGAAAAGCCTTGGAAGCTTAAATATCTTGGTATAGGCAACGAAAACTGGGGCTGCGGCGGCTCGATGCGCCCTGAGTATTACTGTGATGAATACAGAAGATATCAGAGCTTTTGCAAGAATTTCAGCGGCAATGAGCTTTACAAAATTGCCTGCGGACCAAATTCCAACGATTATAACTGGACGGACGTTGTAATGTCAAACCTTGGGGAGTGGCACACAAAGGCTATCTCTTTGCACTATTACACCGTTCCTACAGGAGATTGGAACAAAAAGGGCAGTGCAACTGAGTTTTCAGACGAGGAGTATTACGAAACCATATCAAAAACTCTATATATGGACGAGCTTATAAAACGTCACAGCGAGATAATGTCACGCCGTGATCCAGAGGGTAAGATAGGTCTTATAGTTGACGAGTGGGGCTGTTGGTATGACGTTGAGGAGGGCACAAACCCAGGTTTCCTCTATCAGCAGAACACAATGCGTGACGCTATCGTGGCGGCTTGCAATTTGAACATCTTCAATAACCACAGCGACAAGGTAGTAATGGCAAACCTTGCGCAGGCAGTGAACGTTTTGCAGGCTCTTATCCTCACAGAGGGCGAGAAAATGGTAAAGACGCCTACCTATCACGTCTTTGATCTTTTCAAAACTCATCAGGGAGGCGAGCTTTGCTACAGCTATGCCAACAATTGTCAGGCAGGCGGAAAGATTCCGATGATATCACAATCTGCCTCAGTAAAGGACGGCGTCCTCACTGTCACTATAGCGAATTGCTCTATAGATGATGACGCTCATATCTGCTGTGATATAGCAGGAGAAAATTATCAGAACATTGAGTGCAGGATACTTGACAATGAAGTAAGGGACTATAACGATTTTGATAATTGTAATAAGGTCGCACCAAAAGAGTACAGTGCGAAAATGACAGAAAAGGGCTTTGAGATAGACCTGCCAAAATGCTCCGTTGTAGTTGTGACAATGAGATAAGGACTATAAGGAGAGTCAAAAATGACAGTAAAAGATAAAATTTTGCAGGGAAGAACATATCTTGGCATAGAACTTGGCTCAACAAGAATAAAGGCTGTTCTTATAGACGATAGCTTTTCTGTTATCGCATCAGGGTCGAAGCAGTGGGAAAACCGCTTTGAGAACGGCTGTTGGACATATTCTCTTGATGATATCCACGGGGGCATACAAGCCTGCTATAAAGACCTTGCAGAAAACGTAAAGGCACAGTATGGCATTTATCCTGAAACATACGGTGCAATGGGCATTTCTGCAATGATGCACGGCTATATGGCTTTTGATAAGAATGACAAGCTTCTTGTGCCTTTCAGAACATGGCGCAATACCATGACAGCTCAGGCGGCAGGAGAGCTTACAAAATTGCTGGGCTTCAATATCCCGCAGCGTTGGAGCATCGCTCATCTTTATCAGGCGGTGCTTAACAAAGAAGCCCATGTTCCTTATATCGCTTATATCAATACCCTTGCAGGATATGTGCATAAAAGGCTTACAGACCGCTTTGAAGTTGGCGTTGGCGAAGCTTCAGGTATCTTCCCTGTGGAGGGCATAGGATACAAAAAAGAGTATTTGGAGCCTACAGAAAAAAGCCTTGCAGAAAAAGGCTTTGACCATAAGCTGAAAGATATCCTCCCAGCGGTAAGAAATGCAGGAGAAAAGGGCGCAGTCCTTACAGAAGAGGGCGCAAAGTTCCTTGACCCGGAGGGACACCTCAAAGCAGGCGTGCCGGTCTGCCCGCCTGAGGGTGACGCAGGCACAGGCATGGTGGCAACGGACAGCGTGCTGAAAAAGACGGGAAATATCTCCGCAGGCACTTCCATATTTGCAATGCTCGTCCTCGAAAAGCCACTTAACGGTGTTTACGAGGAGATAGACGTTGTTACCACCCCTGACGGCTCGCCTGTGGCAATGGTGCATTGCAATAACTGCTGTTCAGAGCTTGACGCATGGGTGAATATGTTCGGTGAGTTCGCAAAGCTCACAGGCAATGAGATAGACAAGAGCAGGCTTTACGAAACGCTCTATAAAAACGCTATGGCAGCCGACAGCTCATGCGGTGGCGTGACAGCCTATAACTGTCTTTCGGGTGAACCTGTTATAAAGCTTGACGAGGGCAGACCAATGTATTTCCGCACTCCCGACAGCACTTTGACCTTGGGCAGCTTTTTCAGAGCACAGCTTTATTCTTCTTTCACCGCACTGAAAATAGGCATGGATATACTTTTTGATAAAGAGCAGGTAAAGGCAGAAAAGATAACAGGTCACGGCGGACTTTTCAAGGTCAGCGGAGTGGCTTCACAGCTTATGGCAGACGCACTTTCTACCCCTGTTTCAGTGATGAAAACAGCAGGTGAGGGCGGAGCATGGGGCATGGCTATCCTTGCGGCATATATGGAGCTTTCAAATGGCGAAAAGCTTGCAGACTTCCTTGACAAAAAGGTGTTCGCAGATATGGAAGTGACAACTTCTCAGCCTGAGCAGACAGGCTCAGAGGGTTATAAAGCATTCTTAGAAAGATATAAAAAGGGATTGGCGGCAGAAAAAAACGCACAGTTCTGAAAAAATCATAGAAATTCATAGATAGATCGTAGGGGCAACCTGAGATCTCCCGCCAACCAACTGTCTACTCAAACTGTCGGTGAGCTATTCATTTGGACGGAAAATGGGTTGACAAAAGGTGCATTTACCAAATCAGCGAAAGGAGAATTTTATGCTTGAAGAATTAAAACAGCAGGTGTGCGAAGCAAATCTGCTTCTGCCGAAATATGGACTTGTCACATTCACATGGGGAAATGTTTCTGCTATCGACAGAGAAAAGGGGCTTGTAGTCATAAAGCCCTCAGGAGTGCCTTATGAGGGCATGACAGCCGATGATATGGTGGTAGTTGATCTTGAAAGCGGCAAGGTTGTAGAGGGAAAATATAAACCTTCCAGCGATACTCCAACACATTTGGAGCTTTACAAAGCCTTTGATATCGGCGGAATAGTACATACCCACAGCCGCTGGGCAACATCTTTTGCTCAGGCAGGAAAAGGTGTTATACCAATGGGAACAACTCACGCAGATTATTTTTACGGCGAGATACCATGCACAAGAGCAATGACCCCTGAGGAGATTGCGGGT
>OHMG01000708.1_pt1 | contig 12098 bp, 10 predicted proteins | sample 1569281 | NCBI WGS metagenome assembly OHMG01 (sample SAMEA3879581, study PRJEB24766) | human gut metagenome | biome: human-associated habitat; feature: feces | place: USA | collected 1985/1987 | reverse complement strand
GTAAAGAATGATAACCATTTATTGACCCGTGTTTAGGGCCAGTCCGTAAAACACTGATTCTCAACAGATAAAAAACATCTAGAATTTCTTTAAAAGAAAAGATCTGTTGGTTTTAAAGGAACGGTGTCTTGGTTTTAAAGGAACGACCCGTTGGTTTTAAAGGAAAAATGTACATTTATGGCGCATTAATAATCAATCACTTACAGATTCAAAAAATTCAATGACCGACTAACTTCCCCAATCATTATTCAATTCAATAAATCCGCACAAGTGTTCACTCCTTTATTTCTCAAATGATTATTGTTAGTTAACTAAAATCCAAGGGAAATATCATATATCACATTCTCTTTTCGTACCAAGAAAAAGAAAAACGGAACATTACAAAAAATCTGAAACAGCGTTCATGAACCGCCATCCATTCTTGCCGACCCACTCCAGATCGGGTGCGTTATAATAGCGAGCCTTCAAATCTTCCTGCAAGCGCAGGTTATTCTTTCGCTGGCCATCGGTTAAGTCTTCCGTGATGGGGAAGAACTCGTTGATGAACTCCTGCACCTTGCGGTCAGACAGTTTGATGGTGGTCAGCTCATGGATACCTTTGCCCAGCTCCCCCATGTAGCTGTTGGCAAGCTGCAAGGTTTCACGGGCATCCTGCACCCGGAGCAGAACATTTTCGGTGTGGCGGGCAGTCCAGATGCGCTTTGCAGTACCCAAAGCCAGATTCAGGGTGTTCTGGCAGACTACACGAACCGGGGTCATTGCTACTTTCACACCAGAGCTACCATCGTGACTGTTGAAGAACACAAGATATGGGGTCACTTCGTCACCGGCGATGATGTACTTCTCCGGCAGCTTTGCCAGCATCCAGACTTTCTTGCCACCCTGCAAAGAACCGGCAGTTTCGTAAGTAACGCCCTCACCCAGCAGGTCATCGGTGAACTGGAACGCTTCTTCGTTCTGCACAATGCGGTAGCGGTCAGACACCACGCCCAGAACAGCTTCATCCGTGCTGCGGACATTGGCACGATAGCCGGGAATCATAGCACCCGTGCCTGAGTAGATGTTGCGGCTTTCCACCTGCCAATCCAGACCGGCCAGTTCCAAGGCTTCACGGCTTGCAGGGGCATCCATCACGATACGGCCAAGGCCATGCCAAGGGGTCTCACGGACAGAGAACATGGTTTCAACGTTTGCGGACATAATCTTTACCTCCAAAATTTTTGATTGTCTTATTTCTTTTCGATTTGATGAGCCATCCAGACAATGATTTTCGCAGCACCTTTTCCGACTGCTTTCATCACCTCCACCAATACTTTTTCAAAGATTTCTGCCATTGATTTTTCCTCCGTCTTTCTGTAAAAATCAAAGACCAGTAAGCTGATGTGATTGCTTACTGGTCTTTCTATCCAAGGGTATAATATATCATTATATCTGCTTCAGATACGCCTAACTTGTACCAAGTGTGTCCGATGTGTCCGTGTTTTTGCGAATCAGTCTTATGTTTTCGTGTCTTTCAGGTGTTTTATGGGTGGAGATATAAGGATATAAAAAACTTGTTTTGAAAATCTCTGACACAACCGGCACAGCTGACACAGCCTCCTACTTCTGCGTTTTCGACCAGATTCCCACAACCACCGTGAGATCCTGCCATTCATTTTTGCGGATTCCCTGATTTCGGGATGCCTTAAAAGCCTTTGCCTCCTCGAAGGAAATCGAAAAACGTGCCATCTCTACAAAGCCATCCATCGTATACGCTGCGGCGTTTCTCGCCCGTACCTCTGACATCTGAAAGTCGAGTGCCCAGCGAAATTCTTCATTTGTCAAAGGCGTGATTTGCGCCACACAGCTGTTGATAAGCTCCCGATTAACATCGTTCTTTGATGCCCGCTGCCATTCATCCAGCTTCTGCGAGATCAGCTTCATGTCCAGTGCTCCACTGCGTTCATCCTCCTGTTCTACGCTCTCATACTGAGATTGCAGATCTGCGATCTGGTTGTCTAAGCCTTTGCGACGTTCCATAAGTTCCTGTTTGGTGATGATGCCGTCTGCACACAGGTCAATATACTTGTCCAGCCGCTCTCTCTGCTTAGCGATGCTCTTTTCCAGCATTGCCTTTCTGGAAATACGAACCGTCTTTTCCTCTGCCATACAGCGGCTCAGGATTTTATAGACCTCTTTAACTGTCTTTCCTTTGTCAAATGTGAGATGTTCAAACACCTTTGCCGCCATCAAGTCCAGCTTCCACTCACTGATAGCCTTGATTTGGCAGCTGATGCTCAAATCAAGGCCATGCTCCTGCAAGTAGCTGATGCTCGGCCTGCGTGTACGGCGGTAGCACTGAAATCCATGAATTACAGCACCATCCCGGTTCACACGCCACTTGAACTGAATAAATCCTGCACCGCAACTGCAACGCAATTTTGCCGTCCAGATGGATTTCGGCGTGTTCCGCATATACTTGTGCTTCTTTCCGTTTTCATCGATTACTCGTTCTGATTTTGAAGTCAGAATCTGCTGGCACCTGTCCCACGTTTCTTCTGACACCAGCGGTTCAAAATCGCCTTTCACATAGACGTAGCTGCTTTCGTCCAGATTTTTGACACGTTTTTGCGTCAAGTAGCCGTCACTGTGGGATTTATTGTAGCAGATACAACCCTTATAGGTCGCATTATGTAACACCCGGCTCACCTTGGAAGCGTCCCACGAAACATGGCCGCTTGCATCCAATCTGCCTAGCCTGTATAATTCTGCTGCCACTTTTTGAAGCCCAACCTTTCCAGTCGAATACATCTGGTAAATCAGTTTTACGGTCTGTGCCTGATCCGGATCTGGAACATAGGTTCCATTCTCTCTGCGGTATCCCAAGATATTTCCGTTGCCATACAAAACATGCTTCTCCCGACTGATTTCTTGCCCCGCCTTGACGCGCTCTGAAATTTTTCGGCTTTCATCCTGTGCCAAGGAAGACATAATCGTCAACCGAAGCTCACCATAATCGGTGGCCGTGTTGATACCATCGTTGATGAAAAATAGATTCACGCCCACAGCCTTCAACTCACGGATATAGGACAACGTATCAACTGTATTTCGTGCAAACCGGCTCACCTCACGGGTAATGATAAGGTCAAATTTACCTTTCTTTGCATCCTCTATCATATGCAAAAACTCTGGCCGCTTCTGTGCCTGTGTTCCGGTGATGCCTTGATCCACATAGACCTCCACGATTTCCCAGTCCGAGTGCCGGGAGCCTTCAATTTTATACCACTCCAACTGGTTTCCCAGTGCATTGATCTGTGCCTCATGTTCGGTTGAGACACGCGCATATACTGCTACTCGCATGTTTTTACCTCCATTTTCTTGCTTTTGGGGATAAAAAGAAAGGCTCTGGCAGAATCCTCCACCAGAGCCTTTCTCTGTTGCTTACGAAGCCTTTGCAGGCGGTTCTTCCTCCTGCTCACGCTTCATCCGAAGGAAGTTCTGATAGGTAGGCAGGTTCAGCAGTCCTGCCACAAAAAGAGCTTCGATCAGACAGTAAGCCATCGCCTTTTCGTCAACGTCCATCGTCGTAACACCTCCGTAGTGCTTGTGATCGTGCTTCGGCTCACAGATATAACGTATCATCGAAATGTCTGACGTTACGGACGAAGGCGGATACCATAGAACCCCCACACCGGGTTTTCCGAGGCGGTGAGACGCTTTCGGTCACGAACACCGCCAGCCTGCTCCATGTACTTGTTGAACGCTGTAGCGCTGCACGGACATGTGCCGTTTTCATCGCAACAGGCCTCATACGTCCTCCTCAAATCAGATGTAGCAGTAAAATAGTTGTAGTCCCCCATTTCACAGTGGTTTTCAAGGAACTCTTTAAGATAGTCCATCGAGTTTTTCCGCTGTATCCCTCTCATGCAGTCCACATCAGGAATCGGTGGAAACTGCCAGCCTTGCTTCATCAGTTTTCTGGCATACTGAAGTGCTTTCGTCACGATTGCATCGCGCTCCTTCCAGAGTTTTTTAGCAAGATCCGGGTCTCTTTCATCCTTCGGAATAGATTTCATGAACGGAAGAAAGATAATCCGGTCAAGAAATGCCGGATCGTTTGAATCGATTCTCAGGAGGAAATTGGTCGCAAACAAAAACTTCATATTATGATCGAGCTTTAGCGACCTCTGATTTTTGCGCTGGATTTCGATGCTGTCTCCACCGGTGATCCGCTTCAGTTTGGACACTGCACTTGCATTCAGCACTTCCTGCGGAAGATCTAAGGAGATGTTGATTCTGGAGTACAGCAGCGACTCCGTTTCAAACTTACCACCCAGTTCACCAAGCGAGAGGTTGCTCACCGAGTTTTCCGGATAAAGTTTCTGTATGGTATTGCCCAAGATACTCTTGCCAGAGTTCGGAGCATACCCCATAACGAAGAAATATTTTCCGCTTGAAGGCTCAATCAGAAGATACCCAAGTGCCATCATAAAACGTTCCTTCAAATCTTCACGTCCCTCAGTAATCGTATCGAGAAACTCGTCGAACACCGGGCATTCGGCATCCTCATCATAGCAAGCATCCAGAACGGTAAATGTTATACGCTTGGAGCTATGATGTTTCAGCTTCATTTTATTGAGATACAAGATCCCGTTTTTCAAAGGACAATATGGTTTATCTTTAAGCGAATCTTCATACTTCAAACGAGGATTCGCCTTCATACATTTATAAATATCCAGATGATTTCGGAGGTTTTTCACCCCGTCAAGCCCTGGACTTATGTATTGACGGTAAAGAGCTACAACGCCCTCAGCGTCGATCGCTTCATAGTATTGATCATTATAATGGTATAACACGGATTTCCTATAGAGAAAGTCCGTTTTTTCAAGCATTTTTTCTTCCATCTGGCAAACAGATGGTTGCCTAAACCGCCCCTTTGCTGGCGATTCTTGTTCGCCATCGGTAAATTGTGCATCTTCATCACCCCCTTCCACAAAAGCAGCCAGTTCCAAAAGATCTACGCCCTCAGATGAAGCATTGGCCTTCTTCTTGGCCTTCTTCTTGGTCTTCTTTTTTTGTTTTTTCTTACGTTTTTCCTGACGCTGCTTCGATGCCATCTCATACATCGAAACAAACGGATCATCGCTGTTATCAGGAAATTCGTCCGGATATTCACCCATATCTTCTTCAAATACAAGTGAATCCGAATCCGCTGGTGAGCCGCGTCGTTCCACTATCATGGGGTCATCATCTGGGCCTGAGTCAGGTTCCAGACCACGCCTTGGCACAATGAACGACTGGTCACCATCTGGTGGTTGGCCTGTGTAGTCTTCATCACAGGAATCAGAATCATAAGCATCATCTTTTTTCATGGTTAGAAACCTCCGTTTAATATTTTGCCCTTGGACATGTTCCTTGGGCTTGGCTGTATTCTATCATAATTCCATCCCCGACGATACTTGATTCCTTGAGTTTTTCATTTTAATTTTTTTGCTGTTTTACGTTGTTTTTTTTGCAATTCAAAATTCAAAATACTGAAAACTCTCAGGCTTTCAACATCTTTTCAACAACAAAATTGGCGTAGGTGGTTCCCTACAAATCACCTACGCCAATTTTTTTATTTATTTAACTCTGCTCTTCGCTCTACAATCCTTTTCTTTAATTCTTCTAACTCTTCATTTATTTTATTATAATCCACCGTCGGATCGAGATGATATTCAGATATTATGCTTCGAATTTCCCGATCACACTTTTCTATTGCTTGACTCGCTTTTCTACATGCAACGCATTCATCCTTTGTCTTATATGGCAATTCAAAAATTATTTTCAAATTCTCTCTTAATTCATCATATGCCCAATTAGCCTCATCCTTGGTTGATCCAAACAAATCCAACCATCTCATTTCAACCATCTCATTAGTAATTCTGATATTTGGATTATTCGCTAATGCCTCCATGCCTATTCTCAAAGCCATTCTCTGCGCATATCCAATTTCTGATGTCTTTCCTTTTTCTATCAACGTGACTACATCGTCTTCTTTTTCGCTTCCATAGTAACAACTGAAAATATCCTGTAGAAAAGACACATTTTCTTCAGTCAACTTAATGCGGTTGTCTTTACTCAGAAATTCATGTGCTCCAACCATACAATCTTTATCCTCATCGTAAAATTTTCCCATTACGATGTCGAACGCTTTATCCAATTTCTTTTTATAAAACGTTGTGTAGTTGTTTATTCCTCCTTTCGCCTTACCCCCAACTTCATTTTTCTTTTTTCCTTTAACTCTGCCACAATCAAGCATTTCCGAACCATTTTCTCGCTCATTCCAACTTGAGATATAAAGACAATTTGCTTGCTCTGCCCATATTCTCAAAAGCAACTGCCTCATTGATGTTGTATTTTTCACTCTGCTTTCTTTAGGGATCTCATTATATATTTCATCAATAATTTCTATACAACTATCATTTATCTCTATTTCATCTGCATACAATCCCTTCATAATTTCTTCACGATCTTGTTTATATTTTTCTTCCAGTATTCTCAATTTTATATTTGCATTTTTTTGCACTCGTTGAAATTCTTCAACTGCGTATTTTTCAAACTTTTCAACCTGCTCATTGAATTCATCATCATTCCATGCTTGTCTCTTTATTGCCTTCCATCTTTCTCTCAATTCATTATTGCCATACTTCATTTTATTTTCCTCAATATGCTTTTCGATAAACAAACCCTCCCCGGCAAAACCATTCAGTTTCACCGGGGAGGGTTTATCATACGTTTATCTTCCCATGTTTTGCACGATTAGTGCATCTTCATGCAACAATCTTACTTTCTGGGATTTTTGATAGCAGCCTGAGCAGCAGCCAGACGGGCGATAGGCACACGGAAGGGAGAGCAGCTGACGTAATCCAGACCAACGTTGTGGCAGAACTCCACGCTCGTGGGGTCGCCGCCGTGCTCGCCGCAGATGCCCAGACCCAGATCGGGGCGGGTCTCACGACCGTCGTGGGCAGCCATCTTGACCAGCTTGCCGACGCCGACCTGATCCAGATGCTGGAACGGATCGCTCTCGTAGATCTTGTTCTCGTAGTATGCGCCCAGGAACTTGGCAGCGTCATCACGGCTGAAGCCGAAGGTCATCTGGGTCAGGTCGTTGGTGCCGAAGCTGAAGAACTCAGCCTCCTTGGCGATCTCGCCGGCAGTCAGGGCTGCGCGGGGGATCTCGATCATGGTACCGACCTGATACTTCATGTCAACACCAGCAGCAGCGATCAGCTCGTCAGCAACCTTGACGACAACGTCCTTGACGAACTTCAGCTCCTTGACCTCGCCGACCAGCGGGATCATGATGTGCGGGGTGATCACATGGCCGGTCTCAGCAGAGACGTTCAGAGCAGCCTTGATCACGGCGCGGGTCTGCATAGCAGCGATCTCAGGGTAGGTAACAGCCAGACGGCAGCCACGGTGACCCATCATGGGGTTGAACTCGTGCAGAGAAGCAACCACGTTCTTCAGGTCTTCGTAGGTCATGCCCATGTCGGCAGCCAGCTCCTTGATGTCCTCGTCCTTGGTGGGCAGGAACTCGTGCAGGGGCGGGTCCAGATAACGGATGGTCATCGGGCGCTCACCCATGATGCGGTACATGGCCTCAAAATCGCTCTGCTGGAACGGCTCGACCTTGGCCAGAGCAGCCTCGCGCTCTTCCACGGTGCGTGCGCAGATCATCTCGCGGACAGCCTTGATGCGGTCCTCAGCGAAGAACATATGCTCGGTACGGCACAGGCCGATGCCCTCAGCACCCAGATCCACTGCCTGCTGTGCGTCGCGCGGGTTGTCGGCGTTGGTCATGACCAGCAGCTGACGAGCTGCGTCTGCCCAGCCCATGAAGCGGTTGAAGTTCTTGTTGCCGGTAGCGGCCACGGTAGCGACCTGCTCGCCGTAGATGTTGCCGGTGGAGCCGTCGATGGAGATCCAGTCGCCCTCGACGAACTTGTGGCCGTTGATCTCGAAGGTCTTTGCCTCCTCATCGATCTTGACCTCGTTGTCATTGCCGCAGCCGGAGACACAGCAGGTGCCCATACCACGGGCAACAACGGCTGCGTGGCTGGTCATGCCGCCGCGGACAGTCAGGATGCCCTGAGAGACCTGCATACCCACGATATCCTCGGGGCTGGTCTCCAGACGCACCAGAACGACCTTCTTCATCTTGCCGGACTTGACCATCTCCTCTGCCTCTTCAGCAGTAAAGACGATCTGGCCGCAGGCAGAACCGGGAGAAGCTGCCAGACCCTTGCCAACGACCTCTGCAGCCTTCAGGGCAGCAGCATCGAACTGGGGATGCAGCAGGGTATCCAGCTGCTTGGGCTCCACGCGCAGGACAGCCTCCTGCTCGGTGATCATGCCCTCGTCCACCAGATCGCAGGCGATCTGCAGAGCAGCCTGTGCGGTACGCTTGCCGTTACGGGTCTGCAGCATATACAGGTGGCCATCCTCGATGGTGAACTCCATATCCTGCATATCGCGGAAGTAGTTCTCCAGACGGGTAGCGATCTCAACAAACTGATCGTACACCTCAGGCATCTGATCCTTCAGGTGGCTGATGGGAGAAGGAGTGCGCACGCCGGCAACAACGTCCTCGCCCTGTGCATTGATCAGGTACTCGCCCATCAGCTTCTTAGCGCCGGTGGCGGGGTCACGGGTGAAAGCAACGCCGGTGCCGGAACGGTCGCCGGAGTTACCAAAGGCCATCTGCTGCACGTTGACAGCGGTGCCCCACTCGTAGGGGATCTCGTTCATCTTACGGTAGACGTTTGCACGGGGGTTATCCCAGCTGCGGAACACGGCCTTGACAGCCTCGATCAGCTGATCGCGGGGGTCCTGCGGGAAGGGACGGCCTTCGTTCTCCTCGTAGATCTTCTTGAAGGTGCCGACCAGTTCCTTCAGGTCGTCAGCAGTCAGGTCCACGTCGTTCTTGACGCCCTTGGCTTCCTTCATCTTGTCGATCTCGACCTCGAACAGGCTCTTCGGGACCATCATAACGACATCGGCGAACATCTGCACGAAGCGGCGGTAGCAGTCGTATGCAAAGCGGGTGTTGCCGGTCTTTTTAGCCAGACCCTCAACAGCCTCGTCGTTCAGGCCCAGGTTCAGGATGGTGTCCATCATACCGGGCATGGACTGACGTGCGCCGGAACGGACGGAGACCAGCAGGGGGTTGGTGTTGTCGCCGAACTTCTTGCCGGTGATCTTCTCCAAGCCCTTGAGGTGCTCAAAGATGTCAGCAGTGATTTCGTCATTGATCTGACGGCCGTCTGCGTAATACTGGGTGCAGGCATCGGTAGTGATGGTGAAGCCCTGCGGCACCGGCATACCGGCTGCGGTCATCTCGGCCAGACCGGCACCCTTGCCGCCCAGCGTGTTCTTCATGGTGACCTTGTCACCGCCGAAAGCTTCATTGCCTTCGCTGAAGTAGTACAGATACTTTTTGCTCATGCGTTGTTTACCTCCCATTCGTGACCGGCGGCATGGCAGCCGCGGTCTCATCGTTTGCCTTGTCTTGAACGTACGATGAACATTGTTTTGTGAATGCTAAACTATTATACCAGAAAATCCACTCCTTTCCACCATGCAAAATCCCGAATTTGTCTGTTATTTTTTATGCAAATCCCTTGAAATTTGCTAAGTTTTAAGGTAGTATAGAATGGGAGAAAGTTCGAGAGGTTTTTTGTTTATACACGCGATTTCTCGTCCTGTTGGATACAACTTTCTATCCCTGTAACTTTTTCATTTTTATTTTGTCGGAACAAAGCTTTCCGCAGCGGAGATGCTGGGCGGACAGGCAACAATTTTCCGGTCGCCTTTTCTGTCTCTCTTCCGCTGCGCGCTTTGGTGGGAAGGGAGATTTTTTTCATGCAGAATCCTATTTCTGAACAGGCCCGCGCCGCAGCTTTGGCACAGCTGGATGCCGCCGAGGCTGCCCGCGAGGACATCCTTGTACAGCACATTGCAAACGGCGTCGTCATCGACAGCCGCACCGTGCAGATCGACCCGGAGGTGGTCATTGCCCCGGGTGCTGTGATCCTTGCGGGCACCATCCTGCGGGGCAAGACGGTCATCGGCGCAGGCTGTGTCATCGGCCCCAACACCCTCATCGAGGACAGCACCGTGGATGAAGGCACCACCGTAAACGCCAGCCAGATCTACGGCAGCCACATCGGCCCCCACAACAACATCGGCCCCTTCACCCATGTGCGGGTGAACACCGTCACCGATTACGGCGTGCATCTGGGCGCCTATGTGGAGACCAAGAACTCCAACTTTGCCCGCGGCAACACCGTGAGCCACCTGACCTACATCGGCGACAGCGATGTGGGCAAGTACTGCAACTTCGGCTGCGGCACCGTCACCTGCAACTACGACGGCAAGGATAAGTTCCGCACCCAGATCGGCGATTACTGCTTCATCGGCTGCAACACCAACCTTGTGGCTCCGGTCAAGGTGGGCGATGGTGCCTACACCGCCGCCGGCAGCACCATCACCAAGGATGTGCCCGCGCAGGCACTGGGCATCGCCCGGGAGCGCCAGACCAATCTGGACGGCTGGGCAGAGCCCAAGATGGAAGCCTACATCGCAAAAAAGCAGAAATTGGAAAACGAGCAGAGCAAGTAACGTTCTGCTAGAAGGGAGCTGCGTATGAAGTCTGAAAGTTTTCGCAAGCAGGCACTGTGCCTTGTCCTTTTCTTCGCGGCTGTTGCCGCCGTGTTCGCCCTGACCCGTCTGCGCAGCGACCCCGCCAAAAAACAGGCGGAGTTCGTGGTGCAGCAGCTGCTCTCCTGCTCCTCTGCCGTGGAGCAGGCGGTGGATACCGCCGCAGCGCCCGCCGGCAGTGAACCGGGTCTTGCTGCTGTGGACACCGATGGGCTGTACGCCTTTCTTCAGGCGCAGCTGGGCGATGCCATGACAGCCGACTGCCTTGACAAAGTCATGGCAAACCGCCTGCCCACCCGCATCACCGCGCTGGCAGGGCAGTCCGGCGACAAGCTGGTGCCCGCTGACCTCACCCTGAAAAAGCGCGCCGGGGCAGAAAACTGCTACGACTTTTCCGCCGCCCTGCTGACCGCCACGGACAGCACCGCCGCCGCGCAGGTGTCCGGCACCATCACCATGGTGAAGGAGGACGGCCACTGGAAGGCCTCTGCCATCACACTGAACCTGTAACAAGCCCTTTTGCCCCTGTGCCCTGCGGCATGGGGGCATTTTTTGCTTATAATGTATATCTTTTTGTGCGCGCGTATGTTATACTTAGATGTTGTATCACACTATTATCAGGAAAAGGTATTATCATATCATGAATGAAAACGATATCTGGCTCATTGCAGGGCTGGGCAACCCCGAAGCAAAGTACGATGGCACCCGCCACAACGCTGGTTTTGCCGCGCTGGACGCGCTGGCCGACAAGTGGAACATCTCTGTGGGCAAAACCAAGTTCCAAGGCCTGTGGGGACAGGGCGAGGTGGACGGCCACAAGGTGGTGCTGCTGAAGCCTCTGACCTACATGAACCTTTCCGGCGATTCCATCGCCCCCATGGCGGGCTTTTTCAAGATCCCTGCCGACCATGTGCTGGTGCTGTGCGATGACATCACCCAAGCCCCCGGCAAGCTGCGCATCCGCCCCTCCGGCTCTGCTGGCGGACACAACGGCCTGAAGAGCATCATTGCCCGGCTGGGCGGGGAGAACTTCCCCCGCATCCGCATCGGCATCGGCGCAAAGCCCCACCCGGACTACGACCTTGCCGCATGGGTGCTGGGCAAATTCCCGCCGGAGGACGCCAAGGCCATCGCCGACCGCTACGCCGACCTTGAAGCCGCTGCAAAGCTTATCATGGACGGTAAGCTCAGTCTGGCACAGAGCAAGTATAACGGGTAAGCGGAACGAACCCTCTCAGTCGCCTGACGGCGACAGCTCCCCCCGAAGGGACGCCAATCCGCTCACCTCAGCATCTGCCGTTCCCGGTCACGCCCCCACTCGTGAAAATGCGTTTGGAGCGCTCCGCAGAGCTTGTCGGGGCAAAGCCCCTCCATCTGCTAGCGCAGACCGCTCTGCCGCTTAAAAGCCCCAC
>OHMG01000697.1_pt1 | contig 12203 bp, 10 predicted proteins | sample 1569281 | NCBI WGS metagenome assembly OHMG01 (sample SAMEA3879581, study PRJEB24766) | human gut metagenome | biome: human-associated habitat; feature: feces | place: USA | collected 1985/1987 | reverse complement strand
ATTTACTAAGAGCTTTAGCAAATACTTCTTGAAATTTTAAACGAGATATATAATTATTATTAGCCATAATAGTTTATTCAAAATAATTAATAATACGACCTGTTTCATTAGGGAATCTAACAGCAATATCTTCTGCAATCATTTTAGCAATTTCAATCATTTGAGGATGTGCAGCTTTATGATTACGAAGAGGAATGAAACCTTTATTCTCAACGATAGTAAGTTTAGGATAAACAGTTTCAAGATGTTCACCAATCCACATATCGAGAGTACCAGATACATAAATATCTGATTTAGTAGCAGTAGGAAGAACTGAACGAGCCAACTGAGCAGGTTCACCATCATTAGTTAATTCTTGATATATAGCTTCATTACCAGCAACAACATCATAAAATTTTTCTAATGAATCTTCATTCTTAAACGGTGGTTCAATTACACTAATATTTTTACCATATTTATAACCAAGTCTACCTTTAGCATAATTACACCAACGAGTACTTTCTTGCATAAAACTCATTTCACGATGACGAACTGCTTCATGAGTAACACCTCTGTCGGTTGTAATTTTATAAGTAACATTATAAATCTCCGGCGCATTTGCAAGAATTTCAGCATCTGAAGCAATTCGAAGACTTGCATCAATACCATATTCAAGTTTAGCAATAATATCTTCATCATCAAACAATAAATGAGAAAACTCTTTACTTAAAAGAAGCATATTATAAAACAAATCATTAACTTCGCTTGGATGATAAATATCATTATAAATGGCTTTCATTTTACGACTATTACTCATAATATCAAGAAATACCCGATATGAAAAACCAATATAATTACCAAGATAAGACCAACGAATATAAGGACTTAATTTAACAAATTCTCGAACAACACGATTTGGAATTGAAGTAATATTAAAATAAACATATTCATGTTCAAATATAGCAGTATGACCATCAATAAGTCTATTTCTACAAAAAGTTTCAGCTGAATCAGGTTTGATACTATCTTCTTGTTTAGTACAAACTTTACCGATTAATTCAATCTTTCTAAGACCAGAATAATCACAAAATTCGATTGTAGGTTCTACAATATTCATAGCTTTAATTGTATTAGTTCAGACGCGACAAGTGGGCGTGCAACCTCCTCTCCCACCGGGGAGCGGAGCCGCTGGGCGAAGCCCAGCAGGCGGAGCCACACAAGTTACACCTCCTGTCGCTTCTCGAATTGCGACAATAATTGTTTACGAGTTACTTTATATTCTTCAAGACTAATTCCTATTCTATTACAGATAATTATAACATCCATAATAGTAATACACTGACCACCCCACATAGCATTCCATAAATCATTAGCTTGAACTTCCCAAATATAATACCCACCAAATTGAATTTTATAATTGTAACAAGTTTTACGATTTAATTGAATATTATTTTGTACACAAGCAGCAAAGAAATGAGCAAAATCAGTGAAATCTTTTAATTTAATAACTGCATTATTCCATAGTCTAACAACTCCATTAGTTGATTCATAACGCATTACGGCATAAGTACCATACTGTCGCCATTGATAAGGAATACTGCTAATTTTATAATCTCTAAATTCTTGAATTAGAACTTCAAGTTCTTCTCGATATTTCTTAGCTTTTGTTTCTTCAATAGCTTTCTGATTATCGAGATATTCATTGGATTTAATTCTAATAATAGATTTAAGTTCTTTGCGAGTAGTTCTATTACTCCAAAGTTTCTTAAATTCAGTATAATTTCTACAATAAGGTAATATAACTTTTTTAGCACGAATAGTTTGCCAATAAAGAATTTTACCGCTAATAATAAGATTTTGTTTAGGACTTAAAGTAATACAAATATTATTTTTAAGATTAATTGTTGTATTAAATGTATTATATATTTTTCTAAAACCTTTATATTCTACATAAGTATTATATAAAGTATAAGCTTTATTAATAATATTATTAGCATCAATACCTTGTGCTTTACAAATACTTAAAATATCTTTTAATGCAGAACGCCATGCTTTACGAGCATTATTATATTTTATCTGATGAGTTCGAACATCAGCAAATTTTTGATTAGTAACATCTTTTTCAAGAATATGTCTTGTAACGGTAAGATTTTGATTTACACCATACCAAAGAGCCGAAAGGATAGAATGAATATCATTATATATAATATTAGTATTTTCCCTACAAATATTATAAATATCTACATTAATTTTACCTCGAATCTTTTGATTTTTAAGTTTGACAAGTGGTCTATAAAGATAGTCTTCAATATTGTTTAGTCTTATAACAAACGGTACGAATTTATTACAAACACCAATTTGTTTACCTCTACGATAAAGAATACCATCTTTTAATTCATAACCATATTTACCTTTTTCAACAGTATACTTTGTATGAATACTTATATTATCTATTTTTTTATAGAATAAATCAAATATTTCAGTAATAGTTCCAACAGTTTTCATCACTTTTCATAATCTCTAATTCCAACAACATTTGCATGGAAAGGTAAACCATTTTTAGTTCTTTCATAGAACTTAACAGTTACAGACTTTCCGATAGGTGGATTATTAAGAATATCTAATCGTTCATTAACAGTACCAGTTAAAGTACAACTAAATACTAAATCATTAATATCGTTCTTGAGAACTAATCTAACATTAAATCCTATTTTATCATTAGGATTTCCAGTGTGTTCAACACCAATACATTCAAATTCAGCATCCTCGAATTTTTTAAGTTTCATCATTGTTGCAGGACGAGAACCAAATTTGTATTCAGTAGCTATATCTCTAATAACCGCTCCTTCGAAACCATTATCAATAGCCTTTTGCATATAAAATAATGCTTGATTATCATCCCAACATTTATCACTATTTAATACAACAAGGGTAAAGCCATCCCACATAGAATGACCTTCAACATTCAAATTCTCCCATATTCTGCCTGCCATAATATTATGAGCAGAACTGGTAAATTTGATAGTATAATCTCTCCAAATTTTGAATCTTAATTCATCTCTATGTTCATTACTTAAATCAGGAACACTTAAATCAAAATTAACAAATTGGAGTTTCTTATGTAAAAGATTTCGAGGATTACGAGCAGCTCCACCAATACTTGTAACTTTCTCATTGCGAATATAAATTTCACCATCGAAAGCTACATTAGCATATTCTGGAAAAGCTTGATATAAATGATTAAATAATTGTTCGATATGCCAAATTTTATAAACAAGACCTTCCTTAGTTTTAATTACAGCATGATAATGTTTATTATCTCGAACAAAACCTTCCATACTAAACAAATCAGTAGGAGTAAATTCTTCAAGAAGAACAACAGCTCGAACACCATTAATTTTAGGTTGTATAATACAAGGATAATTGAATTTACCTATTGCAAACTTTTGACATTTCATAGGTTTGATACAATTATTTGCATCAGTATTATATTTAGGTAATCTCTTTGTAATCTCATTCCATAGAAGAATAATATCATCAAGATAATCAAGAGAGTTTAAACCTAAATCAGTAAGTGATTTATAACCTTTTTTCTTATGTTTTTCATAAACAGTTTGTAATTCAAATTCAGCCTGTTCTTTATCAGTCTTTTTACTTTTAGCTTTAATTATATCAGAATACGAAACTGTTTCACTACAATTAAGTTTACCATAATAATAAGCTAAACGAAATTGATTTATTCCTTCAGGACTAACAATTCGTTCAACACGTGACCACCATCTGACAACACCACCAGTTAAATCACGTTTATATAAAACTTCATAAGGAATCATATCTTACTTTTTAACTTTTTCTTCAATGACAATAGCATATTGTGGTTCTCCAATACGAATCATAAGACAATTCCAACTTTCAAGAGGAGTCTTATGTTCAGTCATATCTGTAAGATTAAGTGGTTTAGCACAAAAACATTTATACGACCTTTCAATTTTATTATTAAGAGGGTTCTTAATAGTTTTAGGATGTGGGAGAATACGCGAAAGAATAGGATTAATAGCTTCTAATGTTTCTTTGTCATTAGCGCTAATATAAGTATCACCATCAAGAATAATTTGTGTATGTTTGAAACCATATTTATCCACAAATCGGTTAATACTTGATTGGTCATATAAACGAGAAAAATCATTCATTAATCTCGTATAACCTTCTTCATCCATAGGACAAAGATAAATCTTATTACCATTATCAAGAGTATTGATAAGATAGTTTTTGATTTTAATCTCCATAATAAATCTTTTTTAGAACATTATCAAAATGTTGGAATACTTTACGATAACCATAATCTTTAACCATATCAGATGGGTCTTTAGATTTATAATTATTCGTAAAATAAATTGGAATAGTATTATATCTACCTTGTAGTAGATGAGCTGCATTAATTCCAGCAGCATCAGTATCGAAAATAGTAAATAACTTTCCGCTTAAAGAGTACGACACCAATAACTTGTAGATGTCAGTAGGTAATACAATAGTTTCAGAAGCAGCAGGTATGAATAAAATATCATTAATACCTTTCTCATCACAAATCTGTTCAAAAAGTATTTTATCTTTGTAACCTTTTATAAGAGCAATATAATTCGTTGGTTTAAGTTGATGTAAACACTCAATAGGACAACGATTATTAGTAATAAACTTAGTTTGACTTTTAAGTCTTTTTGGAAAATAAAGTTTATACTTATTTGGATTAACATTATAAACATAACAAGGGTCAGTACCACTATAACGATAAGGTGTTTGCCATTCGTTAAGTCTATATCTATCAACAATAAATACTTTTGTATTCAGATTACTTTTCTTGATACCATATTGTTCCCAATAAATATAATCTAACTTATTTGGTTTACGAACATCAAAAGTAATTTCAAGATTTTGATTCTTAATATGTTCTTGTTCAGTTCGATTAAATTCAATATTAGTAACAATCTTATCAGAACAACGAAGAATTATGTCATTACATATATACACAAATCCTTCACTTGTTTTACAATTTTTATTAATAATATAACCTACAACTTCAAATATATCACCTCTAAATCTACCATCACCAAAATCTCTACATATCAGTTTATTACCATAATACTTAAAAGATAATGAAGGATGTTTATCATTTCTTAAAGGATTTCGTATTCTATCATTAGGACTACTAATGTTAAATCGGATTACATCTTCGGGAATACCAAAATATTTACTAAATATTGTAACTTGGTCAAGTGTATTAAGTATAAAATCTTTCATGTAATCAGTAGTGTAACTTATGCGGCTCGGCCTGCGGCCTCGCTCCCCGGTGGGGGAGAAGGTTGCACGCCCACTCGTGACGTATTACCGACAAGTCTAATTTTAGCATTACCCAAAAAAGAAGGAGATAATAGAGTTTTACCTCCATTACCTCCTTTACAAGTTCCTGTTTTAGTAATATTATAAATACTACTTCGAGTACTTATCAAGAATGTTCTGAATATCCGACGAAACAACAGTAGCACCGGGAGCGGAAGCACCTGCGGCAGCTTCACGATTCTTCGGAGTATCATCTTTTGTGAGATGAATTGTTTCACCAGCTTCAAATTCAATCGACGGACTTTGACCGGGAATAACACGTTCAACAAATCCACGATTAACAAACGAAGGAAAAGCTAAGAACTTATGCGTGTTATAATCTGCAACAAGTTTCATGAACAGTTTTACATTCTTATAAATAGGATTTTTCTCATCATCACCAACAAGGAGATGTTTGAAATATTTAAAGAAAGCAAGATACTGTTCACAACGAACCTTTGCAGGAGCAGCATAATCGAGTCCCGGACACTTACCAGCATTAACAGGATAACCTTTAAGACCCTTAAACTGATTTGCGATATGACGAAGCTGTCCATATACCTGCTGAATAATACTAATAACAATCTTTTCTTCAACAGGTTCGCCTTTCTTATTAAGAGTGGTAACCGGTTTAGCAGTAAATGTATAGTAACGGTCTTTCGGATTTGCGTCAGTTTTACACTGCTTAAATTCGATAACAAGTACGGGGAATTTACAACCAGCATATTCCCATGTACTTTCGACACCTTTATCATCCAGCAGAGGTACTTCACGAATATCAATACGAACATCGTTAATCATACCCATACAAAGATTACCAAGTTCAGGGTCGGGCTTAAAAGCTAATCTCCGTTCAACAACCTCTTCTTCAAACATTAATGTTGTCGAACTAACTTTCGATTTACTTGTGTCTGCCATAATAATAATTAAAGTACTTTAAGTTATTAGACTAAAAAGAGGAGCTACTTATTCAATAACTCCTCTTTTTATAATGATAGCAAATGATAGATTTGTTAAATACTTTCAGGTATTAACAATTACAACTCGACTTCTGCCTCGGTTTCGGGCTGCGGTTCCTCTGCCTGCTTCTCGTCCTCCAGCGTTACCTCCTTCGGGTCTACCAGTACATAGACCTTCTCGTAGATGGTATCATCAATCTGAACAGGAATAAAGTCACCATTCTCGTCCTTAACTTCCTCAACACCATACTCAACTCGCTTAGTAGCAAGAACAGCAGTACACATCTTACCGTCACGGCCTTTCTGTGTTTCAACCTCTTCCATAAGACCCTTATCAGCAAGAACACGCTCACCTACGGGAGCAGCATCCTTATCCTGCATAAGCATCTGCGACCAAACACCAGCGTAATTAAACGACTGAGGACGACCAGTACCTTTCGTGTTACCAGCACTTGCAAGTTTGCAACCCTCGCTACCTGCCGAAAGAGCAATAAAGAAACGCTCATTAATCGAATCAGCATTAGGCATAGCAAACATAACAACACGGTCACCATGACCACAACCAATAAGTGCAGAAGCCGAAGCATTCATCGTAAACTTATTCATACCACGAGCAGTAGTAATTGCCGGACGAATATCATTCGACGACTTCGTACCACGATTTACAGCGGTAAGACCAGCAAGTTTAGCAGCAGAAAAAACAGACTTTTTCATAATTGTAATTTGTTTTAATTTATGAATATTTTATGAATGATAGATTAATGATAGATTTGCATTACTTTATTCTGTAACAGGAACTTCTTCAAATTCAGTATCTTCAGCTTGACGATTTGCAATAGATACAGCTTGATGTAATTCACTATCAACGTAAATTCCATTTAGCTTATCACTTGCAATAATTCTACCACCAAGCATGATAGACATTTTAATAAGATGAGTTTCCGGATGGGCGTTCCAATTAGCTTTACCTTTACTTTCAGTACCGTCAGATTTAGTACCAACGTACAAACCTGCATCAATAGCTTGTTGTAAAGTATAAGGTATTGCAATACTCTCATCACCACGAGTAAGTTCTACAAGAGCTCGACGAGTAGCATACCTAATAATTGGAATTTTACCTTCTTGTACTTGTTTATCAATATAATCAGCAGTATGACCATCATTAATTACAACAAAATCATCTTTCGTTTCTTTGTTATAATCAACAAGTTCATTTGCAAGTTCCTTTTTACAATATCTATATATGTAAAAAGGTTTAGTTCCATCTTCAAGAATCTTACGTTTAATACCGGCATCCGTAAGGACTTTATTAACAACATGAATACCAGTATATACTATCTCAGCTTGAGAAGTACTAAAAACGTAAATGTTTTGCATAGCAGCCATAGGATTAAGTCCCATAGACCGCCCACGTTCAACTTTGATTGCTGCTTCCCTATCAAGTGTCTTACCAAATGTAACACTTACCATAGGAGTAAAACCGAGTTCGTTACCTAACAGCAAACATGTAACAATCGCACTCTTATTAACTACAAGTTCACTCGTTCCATCTTCTTTCTGAACTTGCTCCTTAAAACCCTTATTAAAAACAGGACTTTGAGCAATCCAATCTGCTAATGCTTCAGCTTGTTCAAATGAATTAATTTGATTAACAGCTAACGCAACACTTCCATTTTTATTTCTTGTATTAACAAGAGCACCACTCACATCTTCATCAGTCTTTTCGACTGGCTTCATTTGTGGTTTATCCATACGCAAATATAGTAATTATAATTGTACCACCAAAGAAAATAGCAAGAAATTAACCGAAAATTTCACTAATATCATTAACCCATATCGGAATATTCTCGGAATCTTGCTGACGCTGGATTAACTTCTGTTTGTCCCTTGACCTAACATCTTTATCACCAATTTTGAAATCATCAATGTAAAGATTAATAATAACACAATTCTTATTAGGATTCATGTAATTATAAGTCTTACCTCGTGCGACACGTTGTCCGTGAGTATTAGAATTACAACTACCACCAGTCGTTATGACTTGTTCGATATTTTCTATCGTTAAACCCTCGTTAAGACTTTGTGCAGTAAATAAATATTTATAAGTACCATTCTTAATCCCTTCAATAGCTAACTTTTTAAGAGAAGTTTTACCTAATCGTTTAGGTTCACCATTCTTATAAGTATATGGAACACCAGTTTCAGGATTAATTACATACCTACTTTCAATAGCACTATGAAAAGGAATACCGTCTTTACTGAAATAATCAGCTAAATCAGTAACCATAGCTATTGATTCATTAAAACAGATAGTAGGAACGCTATTAGTTTTAAGAATTTCAATAACAGCATTAATTTTAGGTCTGTTATGAATTAAAATATCATTACGTTGTCTAACAAAGTCCTTAAACTTTTTAGCACGTTCGTAAATATTATCGGGATTCCAAAGATTATTAATTCGTTTATTATAATCATTATCGAGTGGCATATCACGAGTCCAACCCATTAATGAAGCTAACATATTACGAATAACAGTAGGTTTAATAAAAGTACTACTGCCATTTCTATCTTTATAATTATAACCAGTAAAAGATGCAAGAACTAATGCAAAATCACTGTCAAAAACTTTATTACGAAATTCTTGATTAATCACTTTATGTAATCCACCAAACGTTTCAAGAGTTTCAGAAATCATATCAGAATATTTAGCATATCTAATTTTGTCATGTTCATCAAGTTCAATAGCTAAATTATATTCTGTACTATTTGAAATCCAACCTTGCGATACAGCTTCAATCTCAGTAATCTTATCAATTACTGGAGCACCTAATTCATTAAGAATAGATAGTTGATTTTTATTTAATGTAGAACCAGTAAGACATAGAATAAATTTATACTCTATATTCTTAATAGCTATGAGAGTTTCACCTTGTAATAACTTATGAACTTCATCAAGAATAAGTAAATCAACTTTAATAGGAAGTTTTCGTTCTATTTTAAGTTTATTTACATGATTAATAAGAGTATTACTACTCATTATATCAATCCATTGTTCTTTTGGACAAAATTCAGTAAGATTATCAACAAGATTTTTAGTAGTTACAGCATTTGGAGCGATAGCCATAATTGTTCGATTAGGATTAGCTTTAACCAGCTTACCAACAATCATAGCTGCTACTCGTGTTTTTCCAAATCTCATTATAAGATTTAGAGTACCTCGACCTTTGGCATCACGCCATTTATTACAAGATATTTCTTGTCTTTCGTCTTTTGTCATACTCTAATATCTCCAATAAACAGTAGGAGCATTTTCACGTTTAAGTCTTTCAATACAATCCATAATATATTGTGTTAGCATTTCACAATTACCGAAGTGCATTTGAAAGACCATTTCCTTTTGTAATTCTTCTACTGTTTTACCATAACAAATATCATCAAATTCGTGCATAACACATCAATCACAATCACGCTTTACAATACCACCATCATGACTAATATATCTCCATTGATAACCATAAGCAGTTTTAGAATTACCTTTAGGAGTACAAGCCTTAACAATAGCGTAATAAGCGTGTTTAGGATTTGTTTTTTTTAGCTCAATAGTTAGAGCATTAGCAGCATCTTTAGTAGAAGCGTAAGTAACTATATACTTTCCCTCTCTTGTAAACTTAGCTACACGCAAACCAATTCTACGATTTTTAGCATTAACTGGTTTAATATCAGCTATTGCAAGACCGTCAACTTCATGATATACAAGGTCACCATTCATATTAGTATTTTATTAAAAAGGTAAATCATCTCCGTTTTCTATTGCACGTTTATATTCTTCCTCACTTGAAAAACCATACATACCCCAGATAGTATTGTTAATAGGAATGTCATTAGCAGGATTAACAAACGATACATTGTCATCTTCAAAATCAACTTCAAACAAACCATCTTCTTCAGGACTTTCAATAGGCTCTAAATGTTTATTATTAGACATAGCACCAAACAAATCACCTTGAACCGCAACCATACCGGCAGTTTTCTTATTTTTACCATATAGAATCTTAGCACATTCTTTTTTATAATAACTAAAATCTATATGATAATCATCTTCCTCAATATAATCATTAAAAGGACGAACACTATATTTAGCTACAATTCGATTAATTTTACTTGGTTTATTTTTATCAATTTTTATAATAGTTCCACTACAATATGATACATCAGCAATATAGAAACGATTAGATTTTTGAAGTTCTTCATCGTGAAGTTCACCGTTTACAATACTACGATATATAATATTGAATTTAGCATCAGTCTTTTGACTAATACAATAATCATAAATAGCTTCTTTACTACTATGAATATGATTTTCTATTGTATCAGCATAAGGAATATTATATAAAAGAAATAGGTTAAGAGCTTTTGGAACAACTGGATAAGCATAACCTTTATTAAAAGCAATAGTTTCAATAAAAAGACCTTTACGTTTAATGTAAATATCTTCAAGTTCAGCTATTGCTTCTGGCGTTTTATCAATCAATTTATCATAAGCATCTTGAAAACCTTCTTTAACAGCAATATAATTATTTACATCATTACGAAGATATTTTTCATAATTAGTAAATTCAAGTTCAAAATTATTATATTCTTGCCACCAATCACAACAAGCTTTATAATCAGCTTCTTGTTCAGGTTTAATGATACAAACAATACCATCAGTATTAGCAGATATAACTTTAATACCTTTGAGTTCCAGTGCTTCAATAAGCATCAAAAGACAAAGTTGTAGATTTATAGTAACTTTATAAGTACATTTAGGGTCATAAAGATAATCATTTATATCTCTAAATGCGCCATACATTCTATTGATAGCAATTTTAAGACCTTCGGCTTTAATCTTATGACGTTTACTTGACTGCATAAGAGCATCAGCTTTTGCCTGTAAATCATCTATAATAGATTGATTAGCATGATTATTCTTAAAAGTATTTATTTCATTAAGTAGTTTTTTATATTCTTTTAGTTCTTTACTTGCAGCATGTTTTGCTTCAACACGAGTGTCTTTTGTATATCCAACAGTGGCCCTAAAAGGATTTCTTTCAAGATGTTCAGGATAAACATCATAAGAAAGAATACCATTTGGATAAAATGAAGCAACATCAGCATCTCGAATACAAGCACCAATTTCAGAAGCAATTAGTAATCCCGGTTTATCTTGACTATGTAAACCACCTAAAGCCATAGTATATACCGCATCACCAAATTGAAATTCATGTTTAAATTTATCTTCATCTTTTGTACTACCTACAACGATAGTAGATTGTGCAACAGTACGAAGTAAATCATTGAGAATTTTAGTTTGAAATTTAAGTTTAGGACTTAATATACTGGAAACTTTAATTTTCCATCTATCAGTCTTAGTATCCATAAAATCTTTTCTATCAATACCGCTAAACTTCTCATAAAGAGATGTAGTAATAGCTTTACCAATAGAACTTCTTGACATATTACGGACATCAATTCCAAACTCTTCAGATATATCTTCTCGTAGTTCAATTTCAGCCTTTTGACTACGCTCCAGTTCTAATGTAATAAGAACATCATTTACATTATAATCACAAATATCATAAATATCTTCTTCTCTAATTCTACAATTATAAGCAATCGGTAGATTCTGAATACGATACCATTTTAAACAAATAGCAACTTGTTTAAGACTGGTATAAGTCTTATCAAGATATAAAATCTTTTGAATATCATAATCAGTAAAAGGACGTTTGTAATATTTCTTGAAATTAAGTAAACGACTATATCCTTTACCAAAATCTACACAAGCGCAACTATGGTCATATAGAATTTGTGTAATATGTTTACCTTCTTTCTTATTAAAACCTTTTACAT
>OHMG01000663.1_pt1 | contig 12728 bp, 10 predicted proteins | sample 1569281 | NCBI WGS metagenome assembly OHMG01 (sample SAMEA3879581, study PRJEB24766) | human gut metagenome | biome: human-associated habitat; feature: feces | place: USA | collected 1985/1987 | reverse complement strand
TCTTGCTTAGTAAAAATGAGAAAAGGTCAATTCGTGTTTGTAGAAGGAAAGCATAGATGAGAAAGAAACTAAAAGATGTCTGTATGTTTTATAGTGGGACAGGTTTTCCAATACAGTATCAAGGACAAACAAAGGGAGAGTATCCATTTTACAAAGTAGGTGACATTGCAAATAATGCTATAGCAGGTAAGATTTATTTGGAATTATGTAATAATTATATTTCTTCAGATGTGGCTAAAATGATTAAAGGGTGTATATTGCCTAAAGATACAGTGGTTTTTGCAAAAATAGGTGAAGCACTAAAACTTAATAGAAGAGCAATTACAAGTTGTGATTGTTTAATAGATAATAATGCTATGGGGATAGCTCCAAAGTTAGATTCTTTAAGAATACAATATTTTTATTTCTGTATGAAAAATTTGAAAATGCAAACTTTAGCAGAGTCAACAACAGTTCCTTCCGTAAGAAAAACTGTTTTGGAAAAATATGAGATAGAAGTTCCGTCATTAGTTGAACAGGAAGAAATAGAAAAGAAACTTACATTAACGCAGAAAATTATTGAAAAGCGAAGACAGGAGTTATCGTACTTAGATGAAATTATCAAGGCCCGATTTGTCGAGATGTTTGGTGATCCTGCGACTAATCCGTATAATTGGGATAAAATCAATATTTCGGAAGTTGTTGGTGATAAGGTTTCAAATGGTTTCTTTGCAAAAAGAGATGATTATGCGGATGATGGGAATGTATCGGTTATGGGCGTTGCATATATTGTTAATAGAATGTATTCGCAGTGGCAAGATTTGCCAAGAACTAATGGTACAGATAAAGATATAGAAAAGTTTGAAGTTAAGTATGGGGATATGCTTTTTTGCAGATCATCACTGGTAGCAGAAGGAATTGGCAAGGCCTCAATTGTTCCAGAGGATGTTCCTCAAAACACACTGTTTGAATGTCATGTTATTAGGTTGCCTTTGGATTTAAGCAAGTGTGTGCCAGAATATATGCAAGTATTTTCGACAATGGAATATTTTAGACGGCAAATAATTGCACAATCCAAAACAGCTACAATGACTACAATTGGTCAAGATGGTATTTTAAAAGCGGATATATTATTACCACCGATGAGTAAACAAAGAGAGTTTTATGCCTTCGTCCACCAAGTCAACAAATCAAAAGTTGCAGTTCAGAAAGCATTGGATGAAACACAAATATTGTTTGATAGTTTAATGCAGAAATATTTTGGATAAGAAAAGAAGTAATATAGGAGCCTTTATGGATGTAAATAGTACCTTTGAAAAAACAGGAATAAAATGTAAAGTATTACAGGAAATTATCCAGCTAGCGAAGAAGAATTGTGTTGAAAAAGTAATTCTTTTTGGTTCAAGAGCGCGAGGAGATTTTAAAGAGCGAAGTGATATAGATTTGGCATTTTGCGGTGGTAGCAGTAGTCATTTTATTTTGGATGTAGACGAAACAACTTCAACGTTGTTGGAATTTGATATAGTGGACTTGGATAAGCCTGTAAGAAAAGAATTGTTGGAATCTATAAAAAGAGAGGGGGTAGTGCTATATGAAAAAATTTGAGAATTTTAAGGCAGCATTAGTCAATTTAAACGATATTTTTTCTTATAAAGAACCATATGGAAATGTGGAAATTGCTGGCATGGTTGGATTATATGAAATTTGTTTTGAACAATCATGGAAGGCGATGAAAGAACTATTAGAGAATTTTGGTTATGCGGAGGGGGCAACAGGATCGCCAAGAACAATTTTAAAAACAGCTTACAAGGCAGGAATGATTAGTGATGAAGAATTATGGCTGGATGCATTGGTTTCGAGAAATAATGTTGCACACGCATATAATCAGGCAATTGCAATGGATATTATACGTCAAACCAAAGAAAAGTATTATGATATGTTTATACAATTAGAGAAGAAAATAGAACAGGATTGGCTATAGTAGAGCATATCGCAAGTAAAATTTTTATTATGGATTATTCACAGGCTGCATAAATACAATTGCCGGAATAAATTGCATTTATGCAGGAGAAGGATGTTGGTATTTCGAAAGGAGATATCAACATGGAAGAAAAAATAGTTAAAGTTTTAAATGTAATGTCGGAGTATTTATCAATAGCTCAGATGAAAAAATTACAGGAAGTCATTCTACAAACATTTGCAGAAAATGAAGCAGAGAAAGCAGAGATTGCAAATGATAAATTTTTGGAAATGTTTCTTGATGCAAAAACTATAGAGGGGTGTTCAGAACGAACAATAAAGTATTATAGGGAAACCGTGCAGCATCTGTTGTCACAAACCGAAACATCTGTCCGTAAAATAACAACGGAAGAAATACGTGAATATTTGTCAGATTATCAAAAGCTCAATAATTGCTCAAATGTAACAATTGATAATGTTAGAAGAAATATCTCCAGCTTCTTTTCTTGGCTCGAGGAAGAGGATTATATTCTTAAAAGTCCTATGCGCAGGATTCATAAGATAAAGACCAAAACAGTTGTAAAAAGTGTGATTTCTGATGAGGGAATAGAGAAGCTTAGAGATAATTGTAATGAAAAGCGAGATTTGGCAATTATAGATCTTTTGTATTCTACCGGAATAAGAGTTGGTGAACTGGTAAACCTGAATATAGATGATATTGATCTTGAAGGACGTGAGTGTATCGTTTATGGAAAAGGTGATAAAGAGCGCAGAGTATATTTTGATGCAAAGGCAAAAGTACATCTAAAGGATTATATTAATACCAGAACTGATAAAAACAAAGCCTTGTTTGTTACATTGGATGCACCACATGACAGACTTAAGATAAGTGGTGTTGAGATTCGATTACGAAAACTCGGGAGAAAACTGTCCTTAGAGAGAATACATCCACATAAATTCAGGCGTTCAATGGCTACGAGAGCTATTGATAAGGGAATGCCGATTGAACAGGTTCAAAAGATACTTGGACATTCCCAGATTGATACCACTATGCAGTATGCTATGGTTAATCAGAATAATGTCAAAACTGCTCATCAGAAGTATCTTGCTTAGTAAAAATGAGAAAAGGTCAATTCGTGTTTGAGGGGATCTTGGATAAATAGAATATATGTTTGACACAAAGGCGATTAGATGTTAATATAGTATAAAAGAAGTGCTACCGATAGACGGTTAGCCTGATATATGTATTGATTAAAAATAACCGCCACAGTTTACCAGACCAGGGCGGTTATTTTTGTGTCTTGGAATCATGCTTTCCATGCATGTAACCAAGACTGTAAAAAGTCGCACACAATGCAAGCACTGCAATAAGGTCACTAATGGTCAGCATAAGCACAAACCTCCTTGATAGATTTCCATATAGGATTTCTATGTAAACAGAGCTAAAACTCTCTGGTGGAGGCCAACCGCCTACCGTGTTGGGTAGCACCAAATATATTATAACAAACATATGTTCTAAAAACAAGACGGAATTGAATATTTCGATTAAAAATATTATAGTGATATATATGCAGGAGTGATGCAGATGAGAGTAAAACTTAAGGATATATTTGATTTACAAATGGGAAAAACTCCATCTAGAAGTAATTTAGAGTATTGGAATACAACAGACTATAAGTGGATATCAATAGCAGATTTAACAAAAACAAGTAAATATATATTTGAAACGAAAGAATATCTTTCAAAGAGTGCTATTAAGGACAGTGGAATTAAAGTCATTCCAGCTAATACTGTGGTAATGAGTTTTAAATTATCAATTGGTAAAACAGCAATAACAAAAGAAGATATGTATTCAAATGAAGCAATAATGGCTTTCAAGGATAAACATGTGATTAATATTATACCAGAGTATATATTTTATTTGTTTAAATACAAAAATTGGGAAGAATGTAGTAATAAGGCTGTTATGGGAAAAACCTTAAATAAGGCTACTTTATCTGAGATTGAGGTTGAAATTTGCTCTATAGAAAAGCAAAGACAAATAGTTAATATTCTTGATAAAATAATGTCTGCTGTAGATGGCAGAAAGCAAGAATTACAGCTATTAGATGAGTTAATCAAGGCCCGATTTGTCGAGATGTTTGGGGATTTAAAAACTAATAGTAAGATGTGGCAAATAGTAGGATTTAATGAATGTGCCGTTATTGATACTAATATGATACATAACTTTCAAGGTTATGAAGATTATCCACATATTGGGATTGACAGCATAGAGAAAGAAACTGGCAAATTAATAGGATATAGAACAATTTCTGAAGATGGGGTTGTTAGTGGTAAGTATTTGTTTACTCCGCAGCATATTATATATAGCAAGATTAGACCAAATCTAAATAAGGTTGCACTGCCAGATTTTGATGGACTGTGCTCAGCAGATGCATATCCGATATTGGTAAAAAAGGAAATTTGCAATAGAGAATATATGGGATATACATTAAGAAATAAATATTTTTTGGACTATATATTGGCTTTTAGTAGTCGTACTAATTTACCTAAAGTAAATAAGAAGCAGGTTGAGGGATTCAAATTGCCATTACCGCCAATGGGACTTCAGAATCAATTCGCCGACTTTGTCCACCAAGTTGACAAATCAAAATTTGATACTATGACCTTCGCCCCAATATATGATATAATAAACCTATATTTACACACTCATTTTTATCAGGGAAGGAGATGAGCAAGCATGACAGAATCAATTAAACTACCGGTGGGAATAGAGAGCTTTGATGAGATCCGTTCAGACGGATATTACTATGTCGATAAGACAAAGCTGATTGAACAGTTGATTGACAGCCGGGGAAAAGTCAACCTTTTTACCAGACCGCGTCGTTTTGGCAAGACTCTCAACATGAGTATGCTCAAATCTTTCTTTGAAATTGGAGCAGCTTCTGAATTATTTGATGGTCTTTATATATCGCACAACAAAAAAATGTGTGATGATAATATGGGTAAATATCCTGTGATATTTCTGTCTTTAAAGAATGTGGAAGGACTAGATTTTCAAGCTGCAAAGTATCAGATGATAGAGATAATTGCAAAGGAAGCTAAGAGATTTGTATATTTGAAGAATAGTGACAGGCTGGACATTGACGATAAGTCGGCGTATGCTTCTTTAATTCGATTAGAGGATGGCAGATATGAAATGAGAGATGAGGCACTGTATGCTTCGCTTCAAACTTTATCTGAGCTGTTATATAAGCATCATTGCAGAAAAACAGTTATTTTAATAGATGAATATGATGTTCCACTGGATAAGGCATTTCAAAATGGCTATTATAAAGAGATGGTTTCTTTGATACGTGCCATATTCGGAAAAGCATTAAAGACAAATGAGGCATTGGATTTTGCTGTCTTAACAGGTTGTCTTCGCGTTTCAAAAGAAAGTATTTTTACAGGATTAAATAATTTCAAGATTTTATCTATTACTGATACAAGATTTGATGAACACTTTGGATTTACGGATGCGGAAGTAGAGCGTTTGCTGGCATTTTATCATTTGGAAAACAGGTTTGCGGAGACAAAGGAATGGTATGATGGTTATCATTTCGGAAATGTTGATGTATATTGTCCGTGGGATGTAATTAATCATGTTGACAGAATAAAAGATGATCCAATGGCTGGACCGGAAGCGTATTGGATTAATACAAGCGGAAATGAGCTTGTTAAGAGGTTTATAGATAAGGCTGGTAAGACAACCAGAAATGAAATTGAGCGTTTGATCGCGGGAGAAGCCATAGACAAGCAAATTCGTCTGGATATGACCTATGACGAAATAGACAATAATATTGATAATCTATGGAGTGTTCTGTTTACAACAGGTTATCTGACATATACAAAGATAAGTGAGAACAAAAAATATAGCCTTGTAATTCCAAACAATGAGATTAAAGAAGTATTTAAGCTGCAGATACAGGAGTGGTTCAGGAATAAAATATTTTCCAATACCGATCAGTTGCAGGACTTTTGGAAGGCTTTCAAAGATGGAAATACACAGATAATGGAAATGTATTTAAACAAGGTGCTGAGTAATTCGGTGAGCGTTTTTGACACAAAAGCGAGAAATGATGAAAAGGAAAGCTCCTATCATAATCTGCTTATTGGAATTTTGAGTGGCAATGAGGACTGGCTGGTAAAGTCAAATGTTGAGGCAGGAGAGGGCTTTGCAGATATTATTGTGGAGACAGATGATCCGGATGAAGGAATTATTGCAGAGCTTAAATACACAAAAGATTTTAAAGCTATGGAAAAATCCTGTGAAAAGGCTCTGAAACAGATAAAGGATAGAAGATATCAGGAATATCTGTTAAATGATGATCGACAGAATATCATGTATTATGGAATTACATTTTGCAGGAAGAGATGCAAAGTGCTTGTAGAAAGATAAAAGGGGTGATTACATGGAAACTAATTTTGATTACCTTTTAAAGAAAGAAGAATACGCAGATTTTGCAAAACAGGCAGTTGAAGCAGAAAAAAGTTTATCCATTTCACCGGCCACTTGTGCCATTTTGTCGAGGCGTGCACTTGAGCTTGCAGTGAGGTTTGTTTTCTCATATGACGCGGAGCTTTCGCTTCCGTACAGAGATAATGTATCGAGTCTTATTCATGAGCCAACGTTTAGAAGGATAATTGAGCCAAGGCTGTTTCCAATGCTCAAATATACCATTCATCTGGGAAATGTTGCAGTTCATACCAACAACAATATAGGCAGGGATGAAGCAATAATAGCGCTTCGTGATTTGTTTGAGTTTTGCGATTGGATTGATTATTCATATTCGAGGGAATACGATGAGAAGACATATGATGAGTCGATTCTTGCAAGCGGTAATGAAAAGCGTATAAAGGCTGATGAGCTCATGAAGCTGTATGAGGGCTTAAGCAGTAAGGATAAAAAGCTCGAGAGCGTATTGAAGGAGAATGAAGAGCTCCGCGAGCAGATGACAAAGAAGCGTAGTCAGAATGTAAAGACAAGGGAGTTCCATGTAGATACGATAAGCGAGGCAGAAACCCGCAAGAGATATATAGATGTTGCCTTAAAGGAGGCAGGATGGGTTATTGGCAGAAATGTCACGGAGGAGGAGCCGGTTAAAGGAATGCCAAACAGCACAGGAACAGGGTATGTGGATTATGTTCTTTGGGGAAAGGATAATCTTCCACTTGCTGTAGTGGAGGCTAAAAAGGCTTCTGTGGATGCTATGGTAGGAAGCCAGCAGGCGAAGCTGTATGCTGACTGTTTGCAGAATAAATACAATAGACGCCCTCTTATTTTCATAACAAATGGATTTGAATTTTTCTATACGAATGATTATATGGGATATCCAAGGCGTGAGGTTTCAGGCTTTTTCACACAGGAAGAGCTGCAGCTTGAGATGGATGGACGCACTTCAAGGATTCCGCTTGAAAATATACGGATAAGCGATGATATTACCAACAGACCGTATCAGAAAGAGGCTGTAACCGCAGTCTGCGATGCTATCACAAATAAGCACCGTAAGATGCTTATAGTGCAGGCCACAGGTTCAGGAAAGACAAGAGTGAGCATTAGTATTGTTGATGTATTAAGGCGCCACAATTACGTGAAAAATATTCTGTTCCTCGCAGACAGAAAAGCTCTTGTGAAGCAGGCCAAAAACAATTATACGAATCTGCTTCCTGATTTATCATGCTGTAATCTGCTTGACAATAAAGATGACCCTGAGTCGTGCAGGATGATTTTTTCTACATATCCGACGATGATGAATGCCATAGATGAGAGGAAAAACAAATATGGTGAGAAGCTCTTTAGTCCGGGGCATTTTCAGCTCATAATCTGCGATGAAGTACACCGCAGCATTTACAAAAAATATCAGGAAATATTTGAGTATTTTGATGCGATGTTACTTGGTATGACTGCCACTCCAAAGAATGAAATCGACAAAAACACATATGGAGTCTTTGACCTTGAAAGAGGAGTTCCGACATTTGCGTATGAGCTTGAAAAAGCGGTGGAAGAGGGCTATCTGGTCAATTATTCTACACTGGAATATAAGTCAAAAATAATGGAAAGCGGTATTCACTATGATGAGCTGTCAGATGAGGAAAAAGAAGAGTATGAGGATACATTTTCTGATGATGACACTGTAGGTGATGATATATCAGGAGAGGCCGTAAATACATGGCTTTTTAACGCGGATACAATTGATAAGGTTTTAAGAGAGCTTATGGAAAAGGGCTTAAAAATTGAGGGTGGAGACAAGCTTGGCAAGACAATAATTTTTGCCAAAAACTCTTTGCATGCGCAGGCAATAGTCGAGCGTTTCAATAAGCTTTTTCCGGAATATGGAGGAGACTTCATAAAGCGGATAGATTATAGTATAAAGTACAGTGATTCATTGATAGATGAGTTTAGCACAAGTGATAAAATGCCACAGATAGCAGTATCTGTTGATATGCTCGACACAGGAATAGATATTCCGGAGATTTTGAATCTTGTATTTTTTAAGAAGGTAAAAAGCTATGCCAAGTTCTGGCAGATGATTGGAAGGGGAACCAGGCTTTGCTCTAATCTGCTTGGAGAGGGTATGGACAAAGAAAGATTTCTTATATTTGATTTCTGTAACAATTTTGAATATTTCCGCGTGAACAAAAATGGAGCGGAGAATGGCATAACAGAATCACTCAATGAGAAAATATATAACACAAAAGCCCAGATTGTCAGAGAGCTTCAGGCACCGGTATACAGTAGTGATGAGGTATACGCAGATTACAGAAAAAGCCTTGTGGATGATTTAAAGGAAGATGTAATTAGCTTAAATGACGATAGCTTTATGGTGAAAAGACATCTGCGTTATGTAGAGTTTTTCAGGGCTTCATCATCGTGGGATAATCTGGAGACAATAGAGATTTCGGATATCAGGGAGCATATTGCACCTCTTATCAGGCCTAAAAAGGAAGATGAGCTGGCGCGAAGATTTGACTATCTGGTATACAGTATAGATCTTGGACTGTTGCAAAGCAAAAGCATACAAAGTCCGGTGAATATAGTGGTTCAGACCGCAGAAAAGCTGTCTGCCAAATACTCAATCCCACAGGTGGAAAAGAAAAAGGAGATTATCGAAAAGGTCCAGACAAATGAATTTTGGGATAAAGTCACTATAATAGAGCTTGATACAGTAAGAGAAGCTTTAAGAGGTCTGTTGCAGTACCTTGACAGACAGGTACGGCCAATATACTATACAAATTTCACGGACTCTATAACAGATGGTACACCGGGTGAACCTTTATATGGCGGAAATGACTTGAAAAATTATCGTAAAAAAGTCGAATTTTACCTGAAAGAGCATAGTGACAAATTGTCAGTGTATAAGCTGAAAAACAACAAAAAGCTGACAGAAACGGATCTAAGGGAATTGGAACGAATTCTGTGGACTGAGCTTGGTTCAAAGGAAGATTATATAAAGGAATACGGAGAGACACCGATAGGCAGATTAGTACGAAAAATAGTCGGTGTAGATAGAGCGGCAGTAAACGAAGCCTTCAGTTGTTTTATGTCAGAAGAGCGCTTGAACATAAATCAGATGAGATTCGTAAATCTGATAGTGGACTATATAGTAGCAAATGGAAATATCGAAGATAATAAAGTATTGATGGGTGAACCATTTAAATCAGTTGGAAGTATCACAACTCTTTTCAAAGATGATATGAGTACCGCAAAACAGATAATGGAGATAGTGAATCAGATAAAGCGTAACTCCGAAGAAATTGCCTGATGTATAGCGAATCTGTTTAGATATGACAGAAGGACTTAAAGCAGCTTAGAAAAATCCTTATGGATGCAACGAATGATGATTACATTATGTAGGAGAAAATAATTATGGCAAAGAAAATTTTAGTAGTAGTGGATGCACAGAATGACTTTATTACAGGAGTTCTTGGAAACAAGGAGTGTAACGTGGCAATAAATGTTATTGCAGATGAAATCAGGTCAGGAAAATATGATGACGTGATATTCACAAGGGATACACATGATGAAAACTATCTGAATACTCAGGAAGGAAAGAAACTTCCGGTAACGCACTGTATTAAATGGACAAACGGATGGGAAGTAGACGCTCGTCTTAAAGATGCAATGAAGGAGCGTGGAGTTAATTGTGACGATATTACTTATATTGACAAGCCGACTTTTGGCAGCAAAGAGCTTGGTGGACTTCTAGCGGAATATGATAACAGCGATACAGAGATTTATTTCTGCGGATTCTGCACAGGAATATGCGTAATAAGCAACGTGGCGATTGCAAAGACATTCTGTAAAGACGCAGAGGTGTTCGTAATAGAAAATGCCTGCGCCTGCGTAACGCCTGAAAGTCATAAGACTGCAATAGAAGCAATGAAGATGATCCAGGTAGGCATTAAGGGCACACCCTCATGTTAGCGCACATGAGGGTGTGCCCTCTGCCGTATTCCCGGTCTCCCGGTTTTCGTAATCATGCCATGACACTGAATTACGCAGTCTTTCCTGTATAAAGCTGATAATACTTTCCCTTCTTTGCAATCAGCTCATCATGACTTCCCCTTTCAATAATGCGTCCCTGCTCCAAAACCATAATGCAGTCGCTGTTTCTGACAGTAGAAAGCCTGTGTGCAATAACAAATGTAGTACGGCCATGCATGAGCTTATCCATGCCGTCCTGAACAATACGCTCGGTACGTGTATCAATTGAGCTTGTAGCCTCATCGAGGATGAGCACAGGCGGATCGGCGATAGCGGCACGCGCAATGGCAAGAAGCTGGCGCTGGCCCTGGCTTAGGTTTGCACCGTCACCTGTCAGTACAGTATTGTAGCCGTCAGGAAGCTGGCGGATAAACGTATCGGCGTTTGCCAGGCGGGCAGCTGCGTATACTTCATCATCTGTGGCATCAAGCTTGCCGTAGCGGATGTTTTCCATGACAGTAGCTGTGAAAAGGTGGGTATCCTGCAAAACAATGCCAAGAGAGTGGCGCAGATCAGCCTTTTTAATCTTGTTTATATTGATGCCGTCATATCTTATCTTGCCGTCTGCTATATCGTAGAAGCGGTTGATAAGGTTAGTGATGGTAGTCTTTCCAGCTCCGGTGGTGCCAACAAAGGCAATCTTCTGACCGGGTGTTGCAAAAAGATCCACATCGTGCAGTACAATTTTCTCAGGAACATATCCGAAATCCACATCGTCAAATACCACATCGCCCTCGAGTTTTTTGTAGTCCACAGAGCCGTCAGCCTGATGAGTATGCTTCCATGCCCATAAGCCGGTGTGCTCAGGTGTTTCAGTGAGTTTTCCGTTTTCTTCCTTAGCATTTACCAGTGTGACATAGCCCTCGTCAGTCTCAGGCGCTTCATCGAGCAGTGAGAAGATACGGTCGCATCCGGCAAGTGCCATGATGATACTGTTGAACTGCTGGCTGACCTGCGAGATAGGCATGTTAAAGCTCTTGTTAAAGGTCAGAAAGCTCGCAAGCTTACCAAGGGTCAGACCGCCAAAGCCTGAAAGAGCCATAACACCGCCTGCAAGAGCGCAGAGCACGTAGCTTAGATTTCCAATCTGTGCGTTTACAGGACCGAGCATGTTGGAGTACATGTTGGCATTGTAGGCGCTTTCAAAGAGTTCATCATTTATTTTGTCGAAGGCTTCAATATTTTCCTGCTCGTGGGTAAATACCTTGACTACCTTCTGGCCGTTGAGCATTTCCTCGATGAAGCCGTTAACCTTGCCGAGGTCGCGCTGCTGTGCAAGGAAATAGCGGCTGGAGAAGCCTGCAAATTTCTTTGTCACGACTGTTGTTACGATTACCATCACGATAGTTAGTATGGTGAGCGGAATATTTAATATGACCATTGAAACAAAAACGCTCACAACAGTGATAGCACTGTTAAGTATCTGCGGAAGACTCTGGCTGATGAGCTGGCGGAGTGTATCGATATCGTTTGTATAAATTGACATGATATCGCCGTGCGCATGTGAGTCAAAGTATCGGATTGGCAGATCCTGCATATGGGAAAAGAGCTCAACACGCAGGTTCTTAATGGTGCCCTGTGATACGTAGATCATTATTTTGCTGTATGCAAACGTACTAATGACGCCGATACCGTAGAATACGGCGACCCTTCCCATTGCTGCAAGGAGTGGTCCGTAGTCGGGATTTCCTGTCTTAAGCAGTGGTACTATATAGTCATCAATCAAATTTTTGGTAAACATGGTTCCCTGCACATTTGCAAGTACACTGACAAAGATACATATCACAACAATTATGCAGGCAGGTAAATATTTCTTGAAAATAAATCCCATGAGGCGCGCAAAAAGCTTACCGGGATTTTTAATTTTGGGTTTTGGACCTCGTGGTCCTCTTGGTCCTGGCATCAGGCAGCACCTCCTTCATCAAAGTCTCCTCCGCCGTTTGTCTGGGAATCGTAAACATCGCGGTAGATTTCATTATTTTTAAGCAGATTTTCGTGAGTGTCAAAGCCGTCCACTTTTCCGTCATTCATCACGATGATACGGTCAGCATCCATGACTGATGAGATACGCTGTGCGATGATGAGCTTAGTGGTTCCCGGTATTGTTTTTGCGAGGGCAGCACAGATTTTTGAATCTGTTGCTGTATCTACAGCCGAGGTGCTGTCATCGAGTATGAGTATCCTTGGCTTTTTAAGCAGAGCCCTTGCGATACACAGACGCTGCTTCTGGCCACCGGATACGTTGGTTCCGCCCTGCTCTATG
>OHMG01000652.1_pt1 | contig 12861 bp, 9 predicted proteins | sample 1569281 | NCBI WGS metagenome assembly OHMG01 (sample SAMEA3879581, study PRJEB24766) | human gut metagenome | biome: human-associated habitat; feature: feces | place: USA | collected 1985/1987 | reverse complement strand
ATCGTAAATTAAAACAAAATCCAAAAGTAATGCTATATGCTGTAAAACAAGACCCTAATAATTTAAATTATGTAGAAGATGAAGCACTAACAGATGAAATGATAGATATAGCTTTATCCACAGAAAAGTATATTTTTGATGGTAGAGAAGCAAATCGTAAATTAAAACAAAATCCAAAAGTAATGCTATATGCTGTAAAACAAGATCCTAATAATTTAAATTATGTTAAAGAAGAAGCCTTAACAGATGAAATGATAGATATAGCCTTATCAACAAGAAGGTATGTTTTTGATGCTAGAGAAGCAAACGATAAATTAAAACAAAGTTCAAAAGTAATGCTATATGCTGTAAAACAAGATCCTGATAATTTAAATTATGCTTTAGATGAAGCTCTGACAGATGAAATGATAGATATAGCCTTATCAACAAGAAAGTATGTTTTTCGTGGTGAAATAGCAAACTATAAATTAAAACAAAATCCAAAAGTAATGCTATATGCTGTGAAACAAAATCCTAATAATTTAAATTATGTTCTAAAAGGAGCATTAACAGATGAGGTTATAAAAGCAGCTTATGATAATGGATTTTGGGAATTGAAAAATAATAATAAAAATAATGAAGATATTTCTATTATAATAGCAAAATTAAGAAAAACGATTGAATTAAAACATAGCTGTTTTTATCGAAATACAGTTAAAATGATAGAATATATAAAGGAAAAATTTTTTTACTTGACTGAAGATAAAATAGGTGAACTTTACAGTTTGTATGAAAAAGTAGAATTAACTAATTCTGAAGAAGCTTATAAACTAAGGGATCAAATTATTGATGGTGCATTAGAACAAGATGATCCTTTAGAAGTATTTGCAAAAATAGAAAAAATCTTTGAAAAAAATAATCTTCCATTATTTGCAAAAGTATTTAAGTGTTTTGAGATATTATATCCAAATTTTAATAAATGGACATTTAATTTTGATAAAAATAGTAGAATTTCACCTGACTTATTAAATGCAAATCCATTAGAAAAAAGAATGGCCTATTTAAGAAGAAATAGTTCTGATAGAGATATTAGAATGCAAATGGTATTTAATGATTTATTAAGAATATCAATTTGTTCTGCTGATAGATCACTAATAGATTATATAAATAATATTAAAGTAGGGAATGATTTATATTTAGATATAGTATCGGGTAAAAGAACTTTTGAATCATTAACTTTTGAAGAAAAGAATATATTAGATATTTTTTCTTCACATTTAGAGACATTACAAGAAAATAAGATTAAAAGTAAAAATATGATACTTGATAATTTATCATTACAGGATAAAATTAAGGTTTTAAGTAAAGAATTTTCTCCAACAGATAGGCATAATTTACCTGATAGAATAATTAGAAGTTTTGCTTATTATGCTGGATTTGATTCTTTTGAAAGTTTAAATAGTTATATTATAAATTCTTATGAAAAAGCCGAAAGATTAGGAGAAAGTAATGCAATTAAAAGGCAAATATTTTCATTTGAAGATGGTGATCTTTTAAGATGTATAGGTAATATTGATACACTTGAGGCATCACTAGATTTTGGAAATGTTTGTAAAGAATTTTTGGGCCCTCTTCAGGGAACAAGTACTTCTGACCAGACACCATTAGATATAGATTTTTCATTAATAGATACAAAAAATGGTATGAAAAAAAAATATATGATTGCATAAGGAATACTCCAACTGGTTTTGCTTTTGGTAATATTTATCTTGTAACTGATAAAAGTAATCCTAATATTAGAATTACAAGAGATAATAATGATAACATAGATACACCTTATGATCCAATGAAGTTAGAAGTTTTCTCTACCGAATTTTCAAGCGGTGTAGGTGCCACACGTTGGGGTGCTAGAACAGGATATTCATTAGTAACAGATGTTGATTATATTATATATAAAAAGAATTTTGAAATAAACTCATTAAAACCATATAATGAAGATGGAAGTGTTAATTATGTTAATCAGACTTCTGATGCTTATGATGATTTGATTCGCTTAAAAATGTTACTTGCTAAAAAAGGTATATATAAACCAGTATATGACTTTACTGGTAAATTAGTTTTTACAAAAAAAGAATATGATACTATTCGTAGTAAATTAGATGGAATTTCTCGTTATAAAACAATTACTGAAGAAGAAAAAGCATATCCACTAGCAGATACATCACTATTATATTTTCCTGGTATTGAAGAACTTGCAATCGAAATGCAACAAGATAGAAGTAAGCAACAAGAAAGAAGAAAAATTATTACCGACAAAATAAAAGAAATATTAATGTCTTCATTAGGAGCAACACAAATAAATGATACAATATTAAATGACTTATCTCAAGGCAATATTGATTTATTAGAGACAGGTTCAACATCGAGAGGCACAAATGTTCCTGGGGATGCAGATTATGATTTTATGACTAGAGTTGGTCGTAATGATTTAAATAATACTGCTGCTGTAATTAGAGATCTTAATTCTTTATTTTCTCCCCAAACAAATATATCACATGATAATAGATTTAGAGGAAAAGATATTAAGTTAGATGGAATAGAAGAGCCAATTGATATAGATATTTCGTTTACTCAGAAGAGAGATAAAGTTGATTATTCAACAGATACTTGTTTATCTGATTTATTAAGAACAATAGAAAAAGAATATCCAGAACAATTTCCACTTGTTAAAGCAAATATAGTATATGCTAAAAAGATTTTAAAAGCTGGCAAGGCTTATAAATCAAGAAGATCTTCTGAGGCAGAAGGTGGATTAGGAGGAATTGGAGTAGAATACTGGATACTTCAAAATGGTGGTTCTTTTATAAATGCTGTTAATAGTTTTCTAGCTCAAGCTGTAAAAGATGGTAATATAATACCATATGAAGAATTTAAAGATAAATATCAAATATGGGATTTTGGAAAAAATCATGAACCAAAAGAAATAGAAATTGGCTCTTTAAAAAGAATAGTCTTTCCATATGATGAATTTGTATCATGTAATATGAGTAAAGAAGGATATTTAAAAATGACAAAGACATTATTAGAATTTAAAAAAAAGTATGAAATGGCCGCTACTCAAGTTATGAATCAAACTATGAATCAGACTGTTGAGAATTATATTGTAGAATCACCATCAAGGCATAGTAGGGGAAATGTTACATATTTAATGTTAATTACATTGAGTTTAATATTATCAATAACAACAATATTAATAACATTTATTTTAAATTAAATAAGCAAAAATAAGACTAAAGTATTTGATTAGAGTCTTATTTTTTTAATATTATTATGTACTTTAGAGATAGTTTTTAGTATAATAGATGTAGGTGATATTATTATGTTTGTAGAAGTATTAACACAAATTAGTGCTAAAGCAGTAGATCAGTATTATGTATATAAAGTACCCAAAGTATTTAGGGATAATATTAAGATTGGTATTAGAGTTAGAATACCTTTTGGTAAAATGGAATTAGAAGGGTTTGTTATGAATATTCTTGATGATACTGATTATGATAAGAGTAAGATTAGGGATATTAGTGATGTAGTAGATGATAGGCCAGTACTTAATAAAGAAATGATATTACTTGGTAAATATATGAGTAAGCATTTGTTATGTTCACTTGTTAGTGCTTATCAAGTAATGCTTCCTAAAGCTTTAAAAGCTAAAGTTAATACTAATATTAAGATTAAATATAATAAATATTTAAGAAGAACTAAGAGTATTGAAGAGATAGATAAATATATTAGTAGTTGCAAGTATGAAGGACAAGTTAATTTACTTTGTAAGTTAAAAGAGGGAGATGTTCTTATTACTAAGATGTCTAGTACTATTAATACTATTATTAAAAATGGTCTTGGTGAAATATATTTAGAAGAAGATAAAAGATACTCTTATACAGGGATAAGTAATTATAAGAGGGTTGTATTAAATGAAGAACAAGAAAAGGCTAAAGATATAGTAGTTAATTCTTTTGGGGATGCTAATACTTATTTATTATATGGTGTTACTGGTTCTGGTAAAACAGAAGTATATATGAGTATTATTGAAGAAGCTTTAAAACTAGGTAAAGAGGCAATTATGTTGGTACCAGAAATTAGTTTAACTCCTCAAGTAGTAGGAAAGTTTATATCGAGATTTGGTGATGTAGTAGCAGTATTACATTCTAAATTATCTGATACTGAGAGATATGATGAATATAGAAAGATAACTACTGGAGAAGCTAAGATTGTTATTGGTACGAGAAGTGCTATCTTTGTTCCTTTTAATAATATTGGAGTTATTATAATAGATGAAGAACATACTAGTAGTTATAAACAAGAGAATCATCCTAGATATAATGCTAAAGATATTGCTATTCTTAGAAGTAAATATCATAAATGTCCAGTAGTTATGGGAAGTGCTACTCCTAGTTTGGAATCTTTTGCTAGGGCAGGTAATAAAGTATATAAATTATTAGTATTATCTAAAAGACCTAGTAGTAGTACAATGCCTAATGTTGAAATTATTGATATGAAAGAAGAGGTTAAGAAGGGTAATTTTATTTTATCTGATACTTTGAAATGTAAGATTAAAGAAAAACTAGATAGAAAGGAACAAAGTATTATTCTGCTTAATAGAAGAGGATATTCTAGTATTATTAGTTGTAGGGAATGTGGTTATACTGAGAAGTGCCCTAAGTGTGATGTTACTTATACTTATCATAAGACAAGTAATAATTTAAAATGTCATTACTGTGGTACTGCTAAAGTACCTAGTAAGGTATGTCCTAAATGTGGTAGTAAGTTAAGAGATTTTGGACTTGGTACTGAGAAATTAGAAGAAGAATTAAATAAATTATTTAAAGCTAGAATAGTTAGAATGGATGTTGATACTACTAGTAAAAAAGGAGAACATCAGAAGATTATTGATGATTTTGGCGAGCATAAATATGATATTTTAATTGGTACACAGATGATTGCTAAGGGACTTGATTTTCCTCTTGTTACTTTAGTAGGAGTAGTATCAGTAGAGTCTTCACTTATGGCTCCAGATTTTAGAGCTAGTGAAAATACTTTTCAGTTACTTTCGCAAGTAGCAGGAAGAGCGGGCAGAAGTACTTCAAAGGGAGAAGTTATTATTCAAACTTATAATCCTGATCATTATAGTATTATGTTAGCTAAAAATCATGATTATTTAAAATTTTATAAGGAAGAAATGAGTATTAGAAAGATGCTTAAATATCCTCCATATTATTATTTAGCATTAGTTAGTATATCTTCAAGAGATTATGAAGGTGGATTTAAAGAAGCTAATAAGATAGGTAATTATTTAAGAAGTAAACTTGGTAATTCAATTATACTTGGTCCTACTACTAGTAGTGCATTTAAGATAAATAATATTTATCATTATCAGATTATTATTAAATATCAAAAAGAAGATAATTTAATAAGTACTTTAAATTTTATTATTGATATGTATAAAAATAATAATAAGATAGATGTAGAAGTAGATTTTAATCCAATTAGAATTTAAGTCTTGCTACTTCTTTTTTTTTATTGTATAATTAAGTTAATGGTAGGTGATAGATATGAGACTAAATAGAAAAGGATATACGCTAATAGAGCTACTGGCAGTAATACTTATAATAGGATTAATTTTAGGTTTTTCTACATATGGTATTATTAATGCTTTTAATACTTCTAAAAATAAGTCACTTACTATAAGTATAAATAGTATTAAAGAGTCTGCTGAAACATATGCTACTGAAAAAAATGATGATAGTAGTTATTGGCTAGATATTACTGATAAAGAGAATAAATATTTTTGTATTACTATTGAAGAACTTATGAATAAAGGGTTACTTGATAAAAAAGCAAACATTAAAAGTAAAGATTTTGATATACATAGTTATGTTTTAGTAAAGAAGAATAAAGTAACTATGGTTAATAGTAAAGCTGAAATATTAACTAAAGATAAAGCTAATAGTGAAGACTATAAAGTATGTATGGGTAACATAGTTAATGAAAAGGTTACAGATTATCCTAAATTAGATAATGGTACTAGTTATACTGATGAGATACATGTACAATTTACTGATGCTAAGACTAATCCAAGTAGTACTATGTCTGACAAAGTATGTATGTATGGAGATAGTTCTGCTAATATAAAAGAGACTGGTGTTATAGAAGGTAATACTTGTAAATTACAAGGATTAAAACAAAATGAAAAGTATTATTTAAGAGTATGTATGAAAACTAGTAGAGGTAGTTATTTATGTTCTAATACTGAAAGTAGAAGTACATTACTAGTTAAAAAACCAACTTATACATTAAGTTCTAATACATTAACTATTAAATATAATAATGCTAATATAAACGGAGAAGCAAAGTATTATTTTAAATCTACTGTTAAAGGTACTAGTAATATTAATGTTAAGAGATGTACTCTAAGTAATAATATCTTTACTTGTGATGGTAATACAACAACTATAGAAAAAGATACTTGGTATCAATCTTCAAGTAATCAGATAAATATAAGTTATACTACTACTGGAACAGCAAAAGTAACAGCTAGAACAGTAGATAAGAGTAATAATTATAATGAAAGTACTAAAGATTTTACTATAAATAAATATACAATAACATTTAATAAAGGAATTGCTGATAAAATAGGAGGAGAAGTAAGTAACATTAGCAAGTCATGTTATGCTATAAGTGGACAAAGCTGTAGTATAACTTCTCCTGATATTGAGAAAAAAGGATACACTATAATAGGGTGGAATACTAATAAAAATGCTACTACTAGTATTTGGAATATAAATACTAGTAAGAGTATATCATCTAGTGCTACATATTATCCAATACTAAAAGCTAATATTTATACAATTACATTAAATAATCAAGGTGCTACAAGTTCAGGTACAAAAAAAGTATATTATCAATATAATACCACTAAAACGATAAATGGAACAACATGTTACTATTATACTAATAGTTCTTTAACTACTTGTTTATCTGGTGGATATAATATTAATAAACCTTCAAAAACAGGATATTCATTTAAAGGCTATTATACAAGTACTAATGGTAGTGGTACTAACTATGTAAATAGTTCTGGAACATTTATCAATAATGCATATAAAACAATAGGGGATAAAACATTATATGCTAACTGGCAGGCTAATACATATACAATAACATATAATGCTAACGGTGGAAGTGGAGCACCATCTAGTCAAAGTTATACATATGATCCTAACAATGATACTGTCTTTTATTTATCAAGTACAACTCCTTCTCGTTCTGGTTATACATTTTTAGGATGGAGTCTAAGTAGTACCGCAACATCAGCATCTTATAGTGCTGGACAAAGATGGGGAACACATAATGCTAATAATTATACATTGTATGCCATATGGAAAAAGACAGTAACAGTATGTGGTGAAAATGGTCATGTTTGGAAAACAAGAGGAATAAAAATAATTAGTACAAGATTTACATGGACCTGTACACGTGGTGAAAATCATACAACAGCATATATAATTTACTGTAGTAAATGTGGTATGTCAGCCCTATATTATGAAGATCATTATTCTGGTTCTGCCGGTGCTACATTAATGTGTCCAACACATCCATATGACATTGGATCTAGTGAAGTTGATAAAGTAGTAGATGACTGTAGCCTTTCTAGTTATTCAGATGCCAAAAAAGTATCCGGTGGAAGCAATAGTTTTGAATCAACAAATAAAAGAAGTTGCTAAAACAAAATAAATAGTGGTTTAAATAACCACTATTTTACTATGTCATAAAATTCTTTAGGTATTTCACTAGTAAATATCATTAACTTATTACTAATAGGATTAATAATTTCTAATCTATTAGCATGTAATGCCAGTCTACCTAAAGGATCATTCTTTTTCTTAGCATATCTATTATCACCAAGAATAGGATGACCAATATCTGACATATGACATCTAATTTGATTTCTTCTACCAGTAGATATAAGTATTTTAACTAAAGAATATTTATTATTATATTTAATTCTTTCATAATCAGTAATAGCTAGTAATCCATCTTTATTTTTAGAAGAATATACTTGTAATGTTTTAGACATCTTTAAATAAGATTCAATATGTCCTTTACTATTAGTAATGCCTTCCACAGTAGCAGTATATTCTCTTTTCTTAGCTAAGTCATTCCAATTATCTTGATATAGTTTTTGTACCTTTTGATTCTTAGCAAACATAATAACACCTGAAGTATCATAATCTAATCTATGAATAACAAATACTTTCTTATTTTCCATCTTTAAATAATTAGATACTTCACGATATAAAGTTTTTTCTTTTTCTTTACTATTAGATATAGTTAATATTTTAGTAGGTTTATCTATAACAATAATATCACTATCTTCATAAATAATCTTTAAATTAACATCCTTATAAGTAATAGCTTTACCAATACTAATAATATCACCACTATTTACTACATAATTATACTTAGTAATAACATTATTATTAACATAAATACATTCATTCTTAAGTAAAGATTTAATATTATTCTTAGATTTATTTAAATTATTTCTTAAATAATTATATAATTCATCTTTTTCTTTTACAATAAATTTATCCATAACATCACATCCATATATATTATACAATAAATATAAAGTAAATAAAACCCTAAATAAAAATAAACTAGGACTAAAATAATTATTATCTACATATATTTATCTAGGTGATACCATGAAAAAGTTAGTAGTAATAATAACCATTTTAATACTATTTATTCCTAAAGTAAATGCAAGTACTAGTAGTGCTTCTTCTTATATATTAATGGATTCTACAACAGGAAGAGTACTTATGTCAAAAGATATGCATAGTAAAAGATTAATAGCCTCAATTACAAAGATAATGACTGCTACTTTAGCCATAGAAAGTGGTAAATTAAATGATGTAGTAGAAGTCTCTCCAATTATAAAAGAAGCCTATGGTTCAGGAATATATATCGAAGTAGGAGAAGAAATAACATTAAAAGATTTAGTATATGGACTAATGTTAAGAAGTGGTAATGATGCCGCTATGATGATATCTGAATACATCGGAGGGACTACTGAAGAATTTGTAAACATGATGAATAAAAAAGCTAAAGAATTAGGAATGAAAGAAACTACCTTTTATAACCCCAGTGGCCTTCCAACCCCTAGTGGTAATTATTCTTCAGCTTATGATATGGCCTTATTAACTAAGTATGCTATGAATAGTCCAGTTTATCAAGAAATAGTAAAAACTAAGACTTACAAAGTAACTACTAATAAAAAAACATATCTATGGCACAATAAAAATAAACTATTAAAATATGACTATATAACCGGAGGTAAAACAGGTTATACCGAAGAGTCTGGTCGTACTTTAGTATCTACTGCTAATATCGATAATATGTCATTAATCGTAGTAACAATTAGAGACTCAGACGATTGGAATACCCATATTGAACTATATAATTATGCTAAAGATAATTACTATGCTTATCGTGTTTTAAATAAAAATAAATTTAAAGTATATGGAGAAAATTACTATAAAGATGCTCTTTTTTATATCAAAAATAATATCTATATTCCATTAAAAAAAAGTGAAACTAAGTCCTTAATAAGTCATATAAAATTAGATAAAAAGAAAAATTATCAAAATAATACCGTAGTAGGAGTAGATCAAATCTATTTAGGTAAAGAATTAATATATGAAGAAGATATATATATAACCAAAAATAAAAATATAGCTAAAGAAAGTATTCTAAGTAAAATAAAAAAGTGGTTTCATGATTAATTATATATGGTTTATCTTTCTTTTACTAGGAGTAATCTTTGGTATAATAAATAAAATAGATTTAACTACTAGTATGATATCTTCAGGTACTAAAGCCATAAATATGATTTTAAGTATTGTACCATTAATGTGCTTATGGCTAGGTACCATGAAAATAGCAGAATCTTCTGGCTTACTAGATATCATATCTAAAAAATTATCTAAAGTAGTAAGAGTAATCTTTCCCGAAATACCAGATGGAGACCCTTCTATTAGTTATATATCTTCAAATATAGTTATGAATATGTTAGGACTAGGTAATGCTGCTACTCCTTTTGGATTAAAAGCTATGAAAGAGTTACAAAGACTAAATAATACAACTACTGCTTCTAGATCAATGATAACGTTTCTAGTAATAAATACATCTTCAGTAACCATAATACCTACTACTGTTATAAGTATAAGAATATTAAATAATAGTATAAATCCAACATCAATAGTACCATTAACAATAATAACTACTTTTATATCTACTTTCTTAGCTTTAGTATTAGATCGATTATTTTATATCTTATGGAGAAAAAGACATGATTAATTATTTTATTCCCATAGTAGTATTAATAATTATAATATATGGCATATATAAAAAAGTAGATATCTTTAATACCTTTATAGAAGGAGTAAAAGAAGGTATGAAGATAAGTATAAATTTATTTCCTACTATCTTTACTTTAATAATAGCCATATCTTTATTAGTAGATAGCAATTTTATAACATCATTAACTAAATTATTAAATCCTATTTTTAATAAAATAAACTTTCCTACAGAAGTACTACCACTTGCTATTCTAAGACCAATATCAGGATCTAGTTCTTTAATCATATTAGATAGCATTATAGCTAAGTATGGAGCAGATTCTTTTATTGGTGTATTATCCTCAGTAATGCAAGGATCTACTGATACTACTATTTATATTATTGGTATGTATTTTGCTAGTATTGGTATTAAGAAAATAAGATACTCTTTAGTAGTTGGTTTATTAGCAGATCTTTTAAGTATAATAATAAGTTTATTAGTAGTAACTATATATTTTAGTTAATCCCCTTCATCCTGTAGTATTCCGGGGAATGATAGAGCCTTTAGGTCTCTATCATTTTTTTCAAATTCATATCAGTTATCAGTAAGTTAATATTTTAATAATAATAAGTAAAACTAAACAATAATACTTCCATATATCAAATAATAACATAAATTATTATAGGGAGGAATATATATATGAAAAATCCTTATAATAAAATAAATAAAGATATGGAATGTTTAAAAAATGAGAATTGTATTCCAATAATCATTGGACCAACAGGACCTCGTGGAAGAGATGGTAAAGATGGAGTAGCGGATACTATCAAAATAGAAAATACACATATATTAGATTTTGTTATACCAAAAGGGCAACCTGGAAAAGAAGGAACAATAAAATCAGCATATTTAGTAACTTTTAATAATGAAACACATCCCAATGGAATAGTAGTAAATCCTAATAATAATATACCACTAGAAAGACTAGAATTAGATGTTAGTAATATCATTCTATTAGATAGCACTAATAATCTAATAAAATTTAATATTCCAGGTTATTACAAAATAACATTTATTGTAAATGCCTATCCAGAAGTACATACAACTGATTTTGATCCTACTAAAGATATAGTGGCCATAGGTTTTAGAGAAACAGGAACTGATCATATTTATGTAGGAATAAGTTCATTTATCTATAATGGTGAAGCAGGATTAGTTACATCAACTGGTATAATCTCAGTAGTAGATACAGCAGTTACATATGAACTAGCTAATATAGGTAATTATCCAATATATTTAGATTCACCATTACAAGCTAATATAAAAGCAAAATCATATTTTGCTAATCCATTAGTGGTTTTAACTATTGATTATTTAGGAAGGCCTGATTTATAATGAATAAATATAAAATATGTATATATGCCATATGTAAGAATGAAGAAAAATATATTGATACTTGGTATAATAGTGTCAAAGAAGCTGATAAAATATTTATATTAGATACAGGTAGTACAGATAATACTTTTAATCTATTAAAAGATAAAGAAAAAGTAACAATAAAAAAAGAAATAATATCACCATGGCGTTTTGATGTAGCAAGAAATAAATCATTAGATATGGTAGATAAAGATACCGATATATGTATATGTATAGATTTAGATGAAATATTATTACCTGGATGGAGAAAAATACTTGAACAAAATTGGAAAGAAGATACAACAAGAGTATACTACACATATAATTGGAAATTAGATAATAATAATAGACCATTAGTAACTTTTTATACTGATAAAATACATAAACGTAATGGTTATAAATGGACTCATCCAGTCCATGAAGTATTAACACCAGTGATAATAGAACATAAAATAATAATAAAAGACATAATATTAAATCATTATCCTGATTTAAATAAAAGTAGAAGTAATTATTTACCATTACTAGAAATGTCAGTTAAAGAATCTCCTAATGATGATAGAAATATGCATTATCTAGGTAGAGAATATATGTACCATCAAAAATACAATGAAGCTATTGATATATTAATAAAACATCTAAATTTAAAAACAGCAACTTGGAAAGATGAACGAGCTGCTTCTATGCGTTTTATTGGTAGATGTTATAATTATTTAGAAAGATATGATGAAGCTATATTATGGTATAAAAAGGCAATAAAAGAAGCCCCTTATTTAAGAGATCCTTATGTAGAATTAGCTCTTTTATATCATAAACTAAATAAAAATAATAAAGTAATATATTATACCAATAAAGCATTAAGTATTAAAAATAAAGATATGACCTATATAAATGAAATATTTAGTTGGGATAATACTATCTATGATATTAGAAGTATAGCCTTTTATAACATAGGTAAATATAAAGCATCTCTAAAGAATATAAATATAGCAATTAGTATGGATAAAACAAATGAAAGACTTATAAATAATAAAAAAATAATAGAGAGAAATATTTAAAATCCTC
>OHMG01000641.1_pt1 | contig 13016 bp, 7 predicted proteins | sample 1569281 | NCBI WGS metagenome assembly OHMG01 (sample SAMEA3879581, study PRJEB24766) | human gut metagenome | biome: human-associated habitat; feature: feces | place: USA | collected 1985/1987 | reverse complement strand
TTGTCAGCGCGTCGAGCTTCGGCAATCCCCGCCGTATGGCGACCGGCTTTGATTACAGCCGCATGGCTATGCTCTTAGCCGTCCTCGAAAAGCGGGCGGGCTATTTCTTCGGCAATATGGATGCCTATATAAATGTCATCGGCGGACTCAAGCTCGATGAACCCGCGACCGACCTCTCCGTCGCGCTTGCGCTTATTTCGAGCCTCAAGGATGTCCCGATAAGAGACGATGTGCTCGCTTTCGGCGAGATAGGTCTCGGCGGCGAGATTCGCTCCGTCAACCACTGCGAACAGCGCATAAAAGAGGCGGCGAGGCTCGGCTTTAAAACTTGCATCATCCCGCGCCATAATTTCAAATCCGTGCCGGACAAGCTCAAAAAGGAGATAGAGGTCATCGGCGTCAAGAATGTCTATGAGGCGTTCGCGAACTGCGTTGACTGATGAATTTTATGACCCCTATAGAATCGCCGAACCTGCCGAAGAGGGGAATAGCTCTCGCCGCAGTGAGCATCGGCGCAGTGAAAGCAAAAGAATATCTTCTCGCGCGCGGTATCAGTGTTTTTGATATCCTGCCGTGCGCCGCGATAACCGACGGCACAGCCGCCCACGCCGATTTGCATTTGTTGCATCTCGGCGGGCGAAAAATCATATTGAGCCGAGAGCAGTGTAACAACGCGGAAAAGCTTATTGAAATGGGATTTGATGTGCAGGTTCTCGACACTCCGCTCGGCGATAAATATCCCGCCGATGTGCCGCTCAATGCCGCGCTTTTCGGCAATTATGCGATACTCAATCCCAAAACCGTCTGCAAAAACATCGACTTTTCCGGGCGTAGTTTAATACCCGTGCGCCAGGGCTACACAAAATGCTCGGTAGTGCCGGTGACTGAAAGCGCGATAATTACCGATGATGTGTCAATAGCCTCGGCGGCCAAAAAAACGGACTTGCTGTACTGCTCGTCTCAAAGGGCGATGTCGCCCTGCCCGGGCGCGAATATGGCTTTATCGGCGGCTGCTGCGGACTCATTGCGCCCGATACAATGCTATTCAACGGCTCGCTTTCGTCTCATAGGGATGGCGAAAAAATCAGAGCCTTTCTCTCTTCGTTCGGCGTGCGTGCGGAGGAGGCAGGGGACTTTCAATTAACCGATATCGGCTCAATACTTCCGCTCGCGGAGAGATAAACCGAAAATCTTTTTGAAAATTACATTTTATTCCAAAATCCGATTTTTATTGTTTGCCTTTGTGCTATCATATTTCGGAAAACTTCAGTGGAGTGGTAACAACGAAAAAAGGACAGCTTAAAGGCGGCATCTTTCTCATTCTCGCCGCTGTTATATGGGGACTGTCGTTTGTGGCTCAGAGCGAGGGACTCGAGGTAATCGGAACTCTGACCTTCAACGGCATAAGAATGATTATGGGCGGCACGGTGCTCCTGCCGGTCATTGCGATAATGTCGGGAGTTCAAAAATCAAAAAACAAAAAGCTCGGCTCGGCTGAACAGAAAACGCCAGAAGAAAAGAAAAAAGACAGAAAAAATCTTATTGTCGGCGGGCTTGTCTGCGGGACGGTGCTCTGCGTGGCGAGCAATCTTCAGCAGGCGGCGTTCGGCTATACAACGGTCGGCAAGGTCGGCTTCATAACCGCGCTCTATATGCTTCTCGTACCGATAATCAGCCTCGTTTTCTTCAAAAAACGCGTCAGTCTTCCTGTGTGGATAGGCGTCGGACTCGGCGTTGTCGGACTCTATCTGCTGTGTGCGGGCGGCAAGGCGACTTTCGGCAAGGGCGAATTGCTCGCTCTCGCGTGCTCGGTCGGCTTTGCGATACATATTCTTGTTATCGACAAATATTCGGCTATAGTCGACGGAGTCAAGCTCTCGTGCGCGCAGTTCTTTGTCTCGGGCATAATTTCCGTCATTCTCATGTTTATCTTTGAAAAGCCGAGTATCCATGCCATAATGAGCGCAGCGCCCTATCTGCTCTACACAGGTATTTTGTCCTGCGGAGTGGCGTTCACTTTCCAGACCCTCGGCCAGCGCGATTCCGACCCCACGGTCGCTTCGCTCCTGCTGTGCCTTGAATCTGTGTTCGCCGTCATATTCGCATGGGTGCTGATAGATCAAAAAATGTCGGTAAGGGAGCTCAGCGGCTGCATCATCATGTTCGTCGCAATAGTTCTCGCCCAGCTTCCCGCAGATGTGTTCAAGAGAAAGAAAAAGGTATAATAAATCCTAATTTTTATCCGACAGACCGTGTTATTGCATGGTCTGTCTTTTTCTATACCCATTGATATCATTGACAAAAAGCCAATATATGGTGTATAATTAAATATGTATGATACAAAATAATGCGTAGCATTTGATTTACGGGGGACAGCTAAATGGCGAATAAGGCAACCTACAATCAGGAGAGCATAGAGGTGCTCAAGGGCGCCGACCGCGTGCGCAAAAGACCTGCGGTCATCTTCGGCTCCGACGGTATAGAGGGCTGCGAGCACTCTGTGTTCGAGATTATCTCGAACTCTGTTGACGAGGCGCGTGAGGGCTTCGGTAATACAATAACCGTTACCCGATTTGAGGACAAGTCCGTTGAGGTTCAGGATCAGGGACGCGGAATACCCGTTGAGTATAACCAGAAAGAAAAGGAATATAACTGGAAGCTGACTTTCTGCGAGCTGTATGCCGGCGGTAAGTATAAGACAAACGACGGCGGCAGCTATCAGTATTCTCTCGGCACAAACGGACTCGGTCTTTGTGCCACTCAGTATGCCTCGGAATATATGGAGGCGGAGATACATTCAAATGGCTTTTGCTATCATCTGAATTTCAAGGGCGGCAAGCCCGTCGATGATATGATAAAGGAGCCGTATAATAAAAAAGACACCGGCACACGCATAAAGTGGCGCCCGGATCTCAAAGTTTTCACCGATATCAACATACCACTCGAGTATTTTCAGGATATGATGCGCCGCCAGGCGATAGTCAACGCGGGCGTCAAATTCGTGCTCAAAAATCAGAACGGCTCAAAGTTCGATACTTTTGAATATTTCTACGAAAACGGTATCTCCGACCATGTCCGCGAGATCGTCGGCTCAAACGGACTTTCTTCCATTTGTACATGGAGCGGCGAGCGCGTCGGCCGCGACAGAGCGGATCAGCCCGACTATACTTTGAAGATAAACGCCGCGCTCTGCTTCTCGAACAAAGTTCAGCTCAAGGAGTTCTATCACAACTCGAGCTACCTTGAACACGGCGGTGCACCAGATAAAGCTGTACGCTCCGCTTTCGTGTCGCAGATAGACGCTTATATAAAAAAGAGCGGAAAATATCTCAAATCCGATTCAAAGATAAATTTCCAGGATATTGAAGACTGCCTTGTGCTTGTCATCTCGTCGTTCTCGACCATAGCTTCATATGAGAACCAGACGAAAAAAGCTATCACGAACAAGTTCATTCAGGAGGCAATGACCGAGTTCTTCAAGCATCAGCTTGAGGTGTATTTCATCGAAAACAAGCTCGATGCGGACAAGATATGCGATCAGGTGCTCGTCAATATGCGTGCGCGTGTCCGTGCGGAGACGACGAAGCTCAATATAAAAGGCAAGCTCCAGTCGAGCAACGATATGGGCAGCCGCGTGCAGAAATTCGTTGACTGCCGCAGCAAGGATGTCTCCGAGCGCGAGCTGTTTATAGTGGAGGGCGACTCGGCTCTCGGCGCCTGTAAGCAGGCGCGCGACTCGTCTTTCCAGGCGATAATCCCCGTGCGCGGAAAGATACTCAACTGCCTCAAGGCGGAATATAACAAAATATTTGCAAACGATATCATAACCGATCTGATAAAAGTTCTCGGCTGCGGAGTCGAGGTCAAGTCGAAATCGATGAAAGATATGGTCGCGTTCAATATCGACCAGCTGCGCTGGAGCAAGGTCATAATCTGCACCGATGCCGACGTTGACGGATTCCAGATACGCACGCTTATCCTCGCGATGATCTATCGCCTCATGCCCACGCTTATTGAAAAGGGCAAGGTGTATATCGCGGAGTCGCCGCTCTATGAGATAACCTCAAAGGACGAGACATGGTTTGCCTATAACGAGCAGGAGAAGCAGGATATCCTTTCCCAGTTTGAAAACAGCAAGTTCACCATCCAGCGCTCGAAAGGACTCGGTGAAAACGATGCGGACATGATGTCGCTGACGACGATGAATCCCGCGACCCGCCGCCTTATCCGCGTCGACCCGACCGACGCCCAGAAAACTGCCGAGATATTTGATCTCTGGCTCGGCGACAATCTCGCCGGCAGAAAAGAGCATATCGCACGCGACGGCGCGGCATATATCGACATGGCGGATGTTTCGTAACAGCTTAACTATTGAAAGGATTTTGATATAAATGGCGGGAAAAAGAGGCAAAAAAGAACCCCCGAAAAATGAAATCGATCCGCTCAAGAGCGGAGTTCATATCATCGGCGCGGGCGAAGTTGTCGAACAGCCGATAACCGATACCATTGAAACGAACTATTTCCCTTATGCGATGAGCGTCATAATGTCGCGTGCTATCCCGGAGATAGACGGCTTCAAGCCCTCGCACAGAAAGATACTCTATACCATGTACAAAATGGGTCTGCTCACCGGTGCGCGCTCAAAGTCGGCTAACATCGTCGGACGCACCATGCAGCTGAACCCCCACGGAGACGCCGCCATATACGAGACTATGGTCAGGCTCTCACGCGGCTATGAAGCTCTGCTGCACCCGTATGTCGATTCAAAGGGTAACTTCGGTAAGGCGTATTCGCGCGATATGATGTGGGCGGCTTCGAGATATACCGAGGCGAAGCTCGACCCCATAAGTGCCGAGCTTTTCAAGGATATCGACAAGGACACCGTCGATTTTGTCGATAACTATGACAGCACCATGAAAGAGCCGACTCTTCTGCCGGTCACTTTCCCGAGCGTGCTCGTCAATAATAACACCGGTATAGCCGTCGGCATGGCGAGCTCCATATGCTCCTTTAACCTCGAAGAGGTCTGCCGCACGACTATCGAGCTTATCAGAAACCCCGACCACTGCGTTGCGGATACCCTCAAAGCACCCGATTTTGCGGGCGGCGCGAAGATACTCTATGACCGCGCGAAGATTGAGGAGATTTACCGCACAGGCCGCGGCTCGTTCAAGCTCTACGCCAAATATACTTATGACAAGTCGAACAACTGCATTGATATAACGGAGATCCCGATGACCTCGACCGCAACGAGCGAGTCTATAATAGAAAAGGTTATCGACAGAGTCAAGGCGGGCGCGATAAGAGAAATAAGCGATATCCGCGACGAGACGGACAAGAGCGGTCTTAAAATAACCATAGACTTAAAGAGGGGAACTGACCCCGACAAGCTCATGCAGAAGCTCTACAGGCTCACTCCGCTCTCGGATTCGTTCGCCTGCAACTTCAATGTCCTGATTGCCGGTTCACCCCGCGTCATGGGCGTCAAAGAGCTGCTCAACGAGTGGATTGCGTTCCGCATGGAGTGCGTCAGACGCAGAACCTATTTCGACCTCAAAAAAGCTAAGGACAAGCTGCATCTGCTGCGCGGACTTGAAAAAATACTCCTCGATATCGACAAGGCAATAAAGATCGTCAGAAATACCGAAGAGGAGGCGGAGGTCGTCCCGAACCTCATGATAGGCTTCGGAATCGACCGCATCCAGGCGGAGTATGTCGCGGAGATAAAGCTTCGTCATTTAAACCGCGAATATATCTTAAAGCGCACGCAGGATATCGAAGATCTCGAAAAGCTCATTGCCGATCTTGAGGATATCCTTGCAAAGCGCGGCAGAGTCGGCGCGATAATTATCAGCGAGCTTGAGGAAGTTATCAAGAAATACGGCAAGCCGAGAAAGACGGAAATTATCTACGCCTCCGATATCGCAGAGGAGGAAGAGGAGGAGCAGATACCCGATTATCCCGTGACGCTCTTCTTCTCGAAGCAGGGCTATTTCAAGAAGATAACCCCGCAGTCCCTGCGCATGAGCAGCGAGCAGAAGTTCAAGGAGGGCGATGAGCTCGCCCAGACTGTGGTTACGGATAACGCGAAAGAGCTTCTCTTCTTCACGAACCGCTGCCAGGTCTACAAGGCTCGCGTCAACGACTTCAAGGAGACAAAGGCGAGCGCACTCGGCGATTATGTGGCTAGCACGCTCGGCATGGACGAGGGCGAGACGGCGGTCTATATGGTTGTGACCTCGGACTATTCGGGTCATATGCTCTTCTTCTTTGAAAACGGAAAGGCGGCGAAGGTCGAGCTTTCCGCCTATCAGACGAAGACGAATCGCAAGAAGCTCATAAAGGCTTATTCCGACAAATCGCCTGTCGCTGCGATGCTCCATATCGAAAGCGATGTCGAGCTTGTTATAATCTCTTCTGCGGGCAGACACCTTCTGATAAATACCGGCGCAATCTCGCCCAAGACTACCAAGGACACTCAGGGAGTCGGCGTTATGAGCCTCAAGAAGGGTCAGAAAGTTATGACCGTCCGCGCGTATAAAGAAGGGGAGTTCGCCAAGGCGTACAGATATAAGACAAAGAACCTGCCCGCCGCCGGAGCGCTGCTGAGCGCAGAGGACAAAGGCGAGCAGCTTGAGCTCGGAATATAAAAAAGACCGTTTGCAAGGCTTCCCCGCAAAACGGTCGGCGGGAAAAGCCCTGCAAACGCATTGACTTCGGACTCTTGCCGCTGAGAGTAGTTTGCTCAGCCGCGCGCTGATAATACATCTTTCGGAAGGAAAATTTCTCCGTTCGGCAAAAGTTTTTGTAAAAACTATTGAAATGTGTCAAAGTATATGCTAAAATATCTTAGCAATTTGTGTTTGGAGGTTAACTTCATGGCAGTACATGAGATTATATTGGGCATAGTCCTCATTCTTCTTTCGGTCGCTATTATTGTTCTCGTCCTTCTTCAGGAGGGTAAGTCCGCCGGTCTTTCCGGCGCTATCGCAGGCGGCGCAGAGACTTTCTTCGGCAAGAACAAGAGCAGGACTATGGAGTCGAAGCTTGTGCTTATCACGAAGATTATCGCTATCTCTTTCTTCGTTCTCGCACTCGTTGCAACACTGCTTCTTCTCTTCCTTTAATACAGGACAAGTAATATCTGAAAGCTGAACTTATGCGATCCTTCGGGGTCGCATTTTTTCATGTGTAAATATAAAAACGGCCCCGGGCTTCACAGATTTTCCGTGAAGCCCGGGGCTATGTGTGCTTAAGGGAGTTTTTATATTTAACCGAGATTCAGCTCGACGCGCCCTTTCGGGATATACATTATCGTTCTGCATCCGTTGGCACGTCTGAACTCGGCAACATATCCGCCCGTGAGGTCGAATCTGTAGCCGTAGGCGTTTTCGGCGAGTGCGTTTATCGTTGCGCCGTCGGTGAATTCCCTTGAATTTTTCGGCATGTAGTCGCCGCTCGTGTATGTGCTTATCTGTTCTCCGGTCTCGCGGTCGGTTTCCGGCTTTGATTTGCCGTTGTCCCAGAAAGCGTTGAATATCGGCGTGGTGTATTCAAGCGCGTCGACGGTGAGCTTGCCTATGTCCGCCACTCTGACGGCGACTATAGGCGATTCGTCAACGAGCAGGTCATAGAGCCCGTGGACTTTGAGATATTCGACGGTGTTCGTCATTTCCTCGGTTATCGGAATAACGGATTTGAACTTGCCGAAATCTCCGTATTCCGAGCCATTGGTCATCATCTCGCCGTAGTTGCCGGCTTTCCAGGCGTTGTTTATTGCTTCCTCGGGCGTTTCGGCATCTTCGTCGTCTGTGTCGGGCGAGTAGGCTTGGGCTGCCGTCACGGTTTTGACTCCGTCCGACGCTATGTCGCGGTACAGAGCTGCCGCGCCGAGCCATTTCGAGTCGGAGCAGAGAATTCTGTCTGCGCCGAGAGAGGTTATGTCCTCATATATCGCGCGGGCGAGTCCGCGTGTAAATTTTTGATCAACGACGGTCTTTTTGTCCATCTGTCCCGAGAAGAGAACGGGGAATACTTTTTCGCTGTTTATGTTCAGCAGCTCGTTTTTGATTTTGTTGTTCCAGTTCTCGGTGTTCTCTATTGAATAGAGCGAGAGATAGTCGCCGAGCCCGACTGCCTGATATTCTCTTATTATCTCGCGTCCGTTCTTGAGCTTGTATTTTATAATAACAGTGCTGCGCACGGCTCTTTCGGAATAATCCTCGCTGCTTGAAACAACTTTTCTGCCCGAGGCGATGAGCCTTTTGTGCAGCTCGCGCACGGCGTTAATGTCGCTTTCGCTTTTGAATCCGTCGATAATTATGCGCCTTTCGTCGGCGTTGCTGCGATAGTAGCAGCCGCTGTTTATGCCAACCGGGTTTCCGTCCTCGTCGAAGGCGAGATAGTAGCCGGAGTTTGCGTTGAATTTGAGCTCGTCTGCTCTTGTGCGGTAGCTTCCGAGAAGTATGTCCGGAGCGGATACCGATGCGCTCTCGATGCTGTCGGTATCAGGCACGCGGCTGCTGTAACCGAAGAACCCGGTGTAGAGCGAGAGCATAACGGCGACCGCGAGAGCCACATGGACAAGCCCGTATTTCCAATCCTTTTTTAGTGCCTTAAAACTGAGATTGAGCATAATATCGAAAACCACGAATATAACAGCGCTCAAAAGCACGGTTGTTATGCCCGTTATAAGATATTGCTTGTCGGTGATTTGCGAAAAATAAAAATTAACGGCGACGATAGTCGAGCCTGCGGAAACAGAGAGCATGGCGGTCAGCAAAAAGTTTAAAGCCTTGCTCCTGCCGCTGAAGCCGCATATCTCCACCTTCCTGCGCTTTAGCATCAAAAGCCCGAAAACGAACAGCAGGGCGGTCAGTATCGCCCAGAGTATATAGGGCTCAAGAGACGGCGCACTCCAGCTATTCAGCTCGTCTGCGGTGATTTTAGAGAATCCGTCGGCCGAGACCAACGAGCCCGAGCGGATGAATACGTCGTTGTTGAGCGAGAGCAGATTTAGACGCGACAGCACGCGCCCAAAAGGGGAGAGAGCCATGCTGATATCCTGGTTGTGACTCGCCGACGGATAGAGTGCGTAGTTTGAATTGTGAGGCGCGCCGAAGAGCAGATGCGGTACCGCGTTATTGAGAAAATATACAGCAGCGCTCGGAAACGCTATGAATGCGAGCGAGAACAGTACCGATTCGCCTGCGGTTCCCACGCAGACGGAGACTGCCGCCGCAACAGAGAATCCCGCAAGCGCCGTCACGGTCATATGCACGGCGTAAAACAGCAGCGCGCGCCAGAGCATGACGGACGAGCCGAAGTAGATAAGGTTCAGCATTGCCGAAAAGGCGAGCGGGAGAAGCACGGCCGCTTCGAGCATGACCGCTCCCGCCAGCCAGTGCGCCGAAAACAGACCCGCGCGGCTGATGCCGAGACTGAAATATATGTTGTTCTTCGCCCTGCTTGAGACGAATCTGAAAAGCATTATGCCCAGCGCGGCGGAGAGAACAACGACTGCCGCCGTGTAAAAATAGAGAATATCTGTCAGCATATAGTTGTTAGATCCGCCGATTATTAAAAATTTCCCGGATTCACGCAGAGCATGAGCTGTCGGCGAATTGGATTTGGTCAGTGCCATAAACTGCCTCATCTTTTCGCTCCCGAAGAATCCGTTGAGGTAGAGTGCCAGGTTCATGACAAAAATCGCGAGCGGAAAAGCAAAATTCTTTCTTATCGCGTGTGCGACCGTGAAGCCAAACGGATTTTTAAAGCCGTCTTTTGTTCTGTTCACCCTTTCTCCCTCCCGATATTTTTTCTCCGGCGGCTGTACCTTTTTGAATACAGCCGCCGATTTGATTTTATTTGCCTGTGCCGAGATTCAGCTCGATGCGTCCTTTCGGAACATACATTATCGTAAGGTTGCCGTTCGCGCGCTTGAATTCAACAAGATATCCGCCCGTGAGGTCGAATCTGTAACCGTAGGCGTTGGCGGCGAGTTTTTCGAGCGTCGCCTTGTCGGTGACGGTCTTTGAATCCTTCGGCATGAAGTCGCCGCTGGTGTAGCTGCTAACTTCATATTCATAGCCGTCAGAGTCCTTCTTTGAATATGGCTTTGACTTTCCGTCGTCCCAGAACGAGTTGAAAATCGGGCTGGAATAGGCGAAACCGTGTCTCATATCGTCTGAGGATGTGGCTTTGCCCATGTCTGCTATTCTTGCGCTGACTATCGGCGACTCGTCGCTGAGCTTTTCATAGAGTCCGTGAGCCTTGAGGAAGCTTATCGTATTTGTCATTTCCTCGGTTATCGGGATTACCGAATAGTCGCCGAGCGCGAGGTATTTACCTTGTGAGTTATCTCGAATTGCAAGGTTGTCAACAGTTTCCTGACGGGATAAAGGCTCTTCTTCCTCGGTGATTTCGTCCTCCATTGAAGTCGCATTGACATATTCGGATGATTCATACATTGAGTAATCTTCTCTCTGACTCCTGTTGACATAGAATGCAACCGAACCTAGATATTTGGCGTTGCTTGACAGGAATTTGTCGGAGCTCAGCGTGGTTATATCGTTGTATATTGCGCGCGCAAGACCCGCCGTCAGCTCTTCGTCAACAGCTATCCTGTTGTCCATCTGAGCGGAGAAAACTATAGGAATAACATTTTCAGAGTCGATGTTGAGCAGTTCGTCTTTTATCTTGCTGTTCCAATTCTTGGTGTCTTCGAGAGTATAGAGTGTTGGATAGTTTGTCAGCGGAACATATTCATAGACCCTGACAAGCTCGCGTCCGTTCTTGAGCTTGTATCTTATAACAACGCTTTGGCAGGTTACTCTCTTTGAATAGTCGTCGGAGTTTGTGTTGACTCTGCGGATATTTCCGGCTTTTATCATGGCCTTGTGTATTTCGCGCACAGTGTTTATATCATCTTTGTCTTTAAAGTTTTCGATGAGGGAAACCGAGCGGTTGCCGACATAGTAGTAATTCGAGTATACATCGGAATAATATCTGTCCGTGACATAGCTGCCGCTAAGCTCGCGTCCAAGCTGGTAGCTGCCCATCAGCGCGTTGGGGGCGGAGATGGATACGCTGTCAATATCCTGAATATCCGGCACGCGGCTGCTGTAGCCGAAGAATCCGGTGTAAAGCGAGAGCAGGAACGCCGCCATAAGTCCGGCGTGGACGAGACCTATCTTCCAGTCCTTTTTGATGGCTTTGAAGCTCAGATGAAGAATAATGTCGAATATCAGGAAGATTATGATGCTGATTATCATCAGTCCGACTATAATCATCCAGGTTGTTATTTGCGGTATTTCGGAAACTACGAAGTACAGCACCAGCGAAGCCACGCCGAAAGAGGTAATCATGCAGAGCACGAAGTTGAGAACGGCGCTTCTTCCGGGGAAACCGCATATCTCGGCTTTTCTGCGCTTGAACATGAACAGACCGAACACGAAGAACGCGGCGATGAGAACTGCCCAGAGAATATAGGGAGTCAGCGATGGCGCGGCCCATTTTTTTGCCGCCTCTTTTGTCATAGCTTCAACGGAAGATGAGTTAATAAAAGAGCTTCTGTTGAGCATGAGCAGATTTATGTGGCTGATGATGCGCCCAAATACGGTGGAGCCCGTTATGTCGAAGTGCAGCTCTCCGTAGCTTGATGCAGCAGGGTATATGCCATAGTAAGTTATGGCGGGTGCGCCGTTGAGAATTGAGGGAACGCCGTAGTTCACGCACATTGTCACAACGCTCGGGAACGCCGCGAGAACGGCTGAAAAACCAATCGCCTCAACAGTCGTGCCCACGCAGCTTGAGACCGCCGCCGATATTGTAAGACCGGCGAGCACGCATATCGCGCTGTGTACCGCATAGAACAGGAATGTTCGCCAGAGCATGACGGACGAGCCGAAATAGTGAAGGTTGAGCCCGAGCGAAACAGCGAGCGGGACGAGTACCGCCGCGAGCATCATGAACACGCCCGCAAGAAGACGCGCGGTGTAGAGGTCGGCGCGCTTGATACCGAGACTGTAGTAGACGTTGACGGTCTTTTTATTCGTAACGAATCTGAACAGCAAAACGCCGAGCAAAATCGATATCACGACGAGCAGGGCGGGGAAGATATAAAGCAGCGGGTTATATGCTGCCTGTTCGGAGTCAAAGATAAATACTTCATATGCGTCGCGCATTATCTTCAAAACATCCTGACCTTTGATTGAGGCTGTTTCTTTTGCTTCTCTTATCTTTTCCCAGCAGAAGTTGGAGAGATAGAAAAACATGCTCACCGCAAATGTCAGCAGCGGGAGAATGAAGTTCTTTTTCATCGCGTGCGCGACGGAGAACCAGAAAGTGTTCTTATATTTTTTCTTCATCTGTGTCACCTCATTTCTTCTCTTCGGCCTTGCCGAAGATGTCCTTGAAGTCGTAGTCGCTGCCCTCCATCTCCTCGAGGAAGATCTCTTCGAGCGTGAGCGGGAATTTTTCGATCATCAGCGGTTTCATATTCTGAAGCTTCTTCTCGTTTTCGTCCATGTCGCCGTTGGCGCTCAGAGTGATTATCTTTCCGTCCTTCGAGAAGTGCTTGATGTCGAGATCCTTGAAATCGCTCTCTTCGAGGTCGCGGTCAAAGACCAGCCTGAACTTGCAGCGCGAGCCGCTGATATCGTCAACAGAGCAGTCCATGACTATGCTCTTGCCGTTTATCAGCGCGATGTGGTCGCACATGTCCGCAAGGTCGTGGAGGTTGTGGGATGAGATTATGACCGAGCATTCCTCCTCCGCCATGTATTCGAGCAGAAGATTCTTGATGAGGTTCCTCTTCGCCGGGTCGAGTCCGTCAAAGCTCTCGTCGAGCAGAATGACCTCCGGCATTGTGGACATTCCGAGGATTATCTCCGCCTGCCTCTGCATGCCCTTTGAAAAGCCGCGTATGCTCTTCTTCGTGTCAAGCCCGAAAACTTTTGAGAGCTTGTGCATGGTGTCGAAGCTGAAGCGGGGATAGTAGCCCGCGTAGAACTTGC
>OHMG01000640.1_pt1 | contig 13036 bp, 10 predicted proteins | sample 1569281 | NCBI WGS metagenome assembly OHMG01 (sample SAMEA3879581, study PRJEB24766) | human gut metagenome | biome: human-associated habitat; feature: feces | place: USA | collected 1985/1987 | reverse complement strand
CAACATAGAATATTTTTGTTTTTTGCGCTGTCTACTTGACAGGGGGCGGGTCACATGAGTACCGCCAGTTATCCTATTCTTCTTCCTTTTTGATCTTGAAAATAAGCCTCATTAAACCCGATATGACCTTTGGACTTTTTACAACTACAACTTTCATAAGTATTACCTCCCGAATAGTTATAGTTTATATTATTCAAAAATCAAAAATCGGTTACCATTTTTGACTGTACTGAAAGCAGATAGCCGCTTTTGAATGATATCTCAGCGTATTTTCTATCCTGCCCATCAAAGCCTTTCACCACGTTTGATATGCCAAGTGGAAAAGCATTGGTCAGCAGACAGTCCTCTACTTCATATTTCGCACCCTTTATGGTCAGACCCTCTACCTTATTGGTATATGCCACCAGTGAGAACGAAAAGCCCTCACGGTCATATATCCTGTAACTGCCTGCACGGTAAAGCCGAATTATCTCCCTATCTGCGGCTATCATTCCCTCACCGCCACAAGATAAAATATATCCCAGAGATTGGATATTCCCAAGTAAGTGGTCTACTCGTCCGCCTGTTGCACCGAATATGAGAAAATCATCACAACCCGACTCAAAGCCCTGCTTTATGGCAAGCATAAGGTCGGTATCGTCCTTTTCTGAGGGGAAGATCTCGATATTATCAAAAACAGGTTTTTCAGCGGAATCAAAGTCGCCCATAATAATGTCCGACTTTACGCCCACTGCCTGTGCAAGCTTATAGCCCTTGTCAGCGGATATCACAAGAGAATCGTCGATAAAAGACTTATATTCTGCCACACACTGAGCCGACACCGCTTCACCGCCTGAAAAGATAGTGCATTTCTTAGTCATTTTTGTATTCCCACTCCTTAAGCTGCTTTGCCTGCTCGTACATTTCCACATAACTTTCATGCCTTGACTTTGCGATCTCGCCATTTTTTACCGCCTCTATGACCGCACAGCCCTTTTCCTTTGTGTGGCTGCAATCAGGAAATCTGCACTTGCCCTCGTATTTCTGAAACTCAGGAAAACAGCCTGCAAGCTTGTCCTTGAAAATAATATCATATCTGTTGGTATCAAACGACGAAAAGCCAGGTGTATCGGCAATATAACCACCGCCCTCCAGCTTATAAAGCTCTACATGGCGTGTGGTGTGCTTTCCTCTGCCAAGCTTTTTGCTTATCTCGTTGGTGGCAAGCCCCAATGCAGGGAACATATTATTGAGCAGTGACGATTTGCCAACGCCCGTGTTTCCTGTAAATGCCGACAGCTTGCCATCCAGCACAGCCTTAACAGCTTCACTGCCCTCGCCGGTGGTATTGTCTACCTGAAAGGTCTTTATCCCTGCGCCCTTGTATATGTCCACAAGCTCATCACAGCTTTCCTTGTCTATCTTTGTAAAGACTACCACAGGCTCTATTTTTTTGAAAACAGCTATTGCAATAAACTTATCAAGCAACAGCAAATTAGGTCTTGGTTCGCAGGTAGACGAAACGAACACAAGCATATCAAGATTTGCAAGAGGCGGTCTTATAAGCAATGAGCGCCTCTCCTCTATCTTCTCGATAACTCCGCTTCCGTCGTCCTCCAATGAAAATTCAACTCTGTCACCGCCTACAGGAGAAATGTTCTTTCTTCTGAATACTCCTCTTGCCTTACATTCATAAATGCCGTCGGAGGCTTCTACATAGTAGATGCCTCCGATAGCTTTAACGATTATTCCATTCATGAACTACTGACCCTGCTCGTCTGGCTCCTGAGGCTCCGGTGCAGGTGCTTCAGTAGTGGTAGTTGTAGTAGTTGTTGTGGTCGTAGTTGTAGTTGTTGTGGTCGTTGTCGGAGTAATGTCGATCAGACCGCTTTCATTCAGGCTTCCGCTAAGAGTAGCTGTCTGCTTATCATAATCTATGTCATATACTGCATAACGGCACTTCTGCTGATTTTCGTCATTTGTGATGAAGATAGTCAGAGTTTCTGTCTTCTTGCCCTTTACAGTTACATTTACAGAACCGCCTGCAACAGATTCTCCGCTACCGATCTTTTGTGTATATGCAACGTTGCCGTTATTGTAGATGTCTATAGAATATGAGCCGTGGATACCACTTGGAAGTGGCAGTGAGAATGTTACCTCAACAGGTGAAGTTTCTCCGGTCGAAACGTAAATAGTAACAGTTGTGTCACGCTCAACATATGTGCCTTCATCTGTATCCTGCTCGATTACCTTGCCCTTATCGCCCTCATGCTCGATCTCCTTGACCTCAGCCTTGAGCTTGTTCTCCTTGAGCATTGCAACTGCCTTTTCTTCTGTAAGACCTACAACGCTTGGTACTTTGACTCTTGTTTCAACAGGACCCTTACTTACAAACAAAGCAACAGTCGCACCTACGGCATACTGCTCGCCTGCTGCCGGCTGTGTTTTCACAACAAGACCTGAAGCTATATCCTCAGACCATATATCTCTCTTAACGACCATAAATCCTGCAGCCTTAAGCTCGCTTTCAGCCACAGTGCCGTCTTTCTTCACCATGTCAGGGATAGTTGCCATTTTTTTGCCCTTACTTACAGTAAGTGTAACCGTGAAGCCTTCCTTAACAGACTTTCCTGCTGCCTGACCCTGAAATGTGATTATTCCCTCGTCATACTGGTCATTATACTCTTCGGTGATATCAAATTTAAGCTTATCCTTATAATCCTGCTCTACCTGAACGATATTCTTGCCCACAAAGTTTGGCAGTGTAACTGTACCTGTGTGCATACCGTTTGAACCGCTGAACGACTTGAATACAACTCCTACGATAACGAACGCTGCAATGATAACTACCGCAACTGTCACAGCAAGGAGTATCGGAACAACGTAAGAACGCTTCTTTTCTTCCTCTTCTTCCTCGTCATCGTTTTCTTCGTCATCGTCCTCATATTCTTCATCGTCGTCATAGTTCTCACTATGCTCATCGTCAAAATACTTATTATTGTTATCAGACACAGGGATAGGAACAGGGCTGTTCTTATATCCGAAAACAACAGATGGATTGAGCTTGAATGTGTCTATATCCTTTATCATCTCTGCTGCTGACTGATAACGTCTGGCAGGATCTCTCTCCATAGCGTGCATAACTATTTCTTCAAGAGCCTCCGGGATAGAAGGCATGATCTCTCTTGGCGGAACCGGATCCTCCTGCATATGCTTGAGAGCGATAGCCACAGGATTTTCACCGTCAAAAGGCTTTCTGCCTGTGAGCATCTCATAGAGCATAACGCCTACAGAGTATATGTCAGATCTTTCATCTGTCATATCGCCCCTTGCCTGCTCAGGTGAGATATAGTGAACAGAACCGATAGTCTTGTCAGAAAGTGTCTTTCCGTCGATCCTTGAAAATCTTGCGATACCAAAATCCATGACCTTGATAGTTCCGTCAGGGAAAAGCATTATGTTCTGCGGTTTGATATCTCTGTGAACGATACCCTTATCATGAGCGTGCTGCAAAGCACGGAGTATCTGAGTTACAAAGTGCAAAGCGTCTTTCCATCTAAGCACGCCCTGCTGCTCGATAAACTCTTTAAGGGTGATGCCGTCGATATACTCCATAACGATAAACTGTATCTCGTCAGAAAATCCCACGTCATATATCTTTACGATATTAGGGTGAGAAAGTACAGCGATAGCCTTGCTCTCGTTTCTGAAGCGTCTGAGAAATTCCTCGTTCTGCGAAAACTCAGGCTTAAGTATCTTTACCGCAACAGTACGGTTTTCCATAACGTCAACTGCCTTATAAACGTCAGCCATTCCGCCCACGCCGATAAGCTCGGTTATCTCATATCTGCCGTCTAGTTTTTTGCCGATATTAGAATCCATGTAATTCAACTCCTATATTATTCATGTTTTATTGTCATTCCATTAATTTGCTATTACCGCAGCAGTAATATTATCTTTACCGCCGCATTCGTTTGCGAAAGCAATAAGCTGTTTTATAGCCTCGTCAAGATTATTGCCAAACACAGTTTCATATATCATATTGTCTGTGCAATAATTGGTCAGACCGTCAGAGCAAAGCAGCACCGCAAAATTATCATTTTCTTCAAGCTCGAAATAATCGACCTCAACATCTGATTCAACGCCCACAGCCTTTGTGATAACGTTTCTCATATGATGATTTTTCGCTTCTTCTTTGGTTATCTGACCCGACCTATAAAGCATTTCCACATAAGTATGGTCAGTGGTTATCTGAGCTATGCCGTCCTTGGTAAGAAGATATCCACGGCTGTCGCCCACGCTCACCATATAGACGGTCTTATCCACCACCAATGCCGCAACGCAGGTAGTACCCATGCCGTTTTTGTCAATATCCTCCTTGCTCTTGCCATACACGATCGTATTCGCATAATGCACTGAAGTGAGCATAAGATTTCTTATGGAATTTGGTTTCATATCTTTTCGGAAATTTTCCTTGATACGTTTTACTACTGCGTCAATGGCAAGCTGACTGGCAACTCCGCCTGATGACGCTCCGCCCATACCGTCACAGACCACCGCAACGGCAACATTGTCAGCAAGAAATTCAGCATGCACTCTGTCCTGATTTTCACTGCGTTTTTTTCCGATGTCTGTATCAGACGCTATAAACAAGCGATTCACCACCTTTTATCAGATCTCATATTCTCGTCTTAGCTGACCGCAGGCAGCGTCTATATCCGCACCCAAGGTCCGCCTCACAGTAGCGTTTATCCCAAGCTTCTCCAGATATCCTCTGAATCTGTTGGCTGACTTTCTGTCAGAATGATAATTACGCTCCTTTATCTTATTAACAGGGATTATATTCACATGACAGACAAATCCGCCCAGAAGCTCCGCAAGCTCTCTTGCGTCCTCCATAGAATCGTTATGCCCGTCTATCAAAGCATATTCAAAAGAAATTCTCCTGCCTGTTACCTTAAAATAGTATCGGCAGGCGGCAAGAAGCTCGTTGATATCATACCTGTCATTAACAGGCATTATCTCGCTCCTGCTCTTATTATTGGAAGCGTGCAAAGAGATAGACAATGTTATGCCAAGCTTTTTCTCTGCAAGCTCATATATCCTCGGCACAATGCCACAGGTAGACACTGAAACGTGCCTTAGCGACATATTAAAGCCCTTTGGACAGGACAGCACTTCAAGGAAATTCACCACATTATCAAAGTTATCCATAGGCTCGCCTATTCCCATAAGCACCACGCCTGATATCTTTCTTCCGCTGTCACGCTCAGAAGCGTATATCTGCCCCAGAATCTCCGAGGAAGTCAGATCACGCTTGAAGCCTGCAATAGTTGACGCACAAAAGCGACAGCCCATTTTGCAACCCACCTGAGTTGACACGCAAATGGTGTTTCCGTAGTTGTACTCCATTATTACGGATTCCACATGATTTCCGTCCTCAAGCTCATATAGATATTTTACAGTATTATCGGTATGAGATTCAAGCTTTTTTGACACAAATAGTGATTTTAAACAAAATTTTTCATTGAGCAGATTCCTTAATTGTACAGATAGATTAGTCATTTCATCAAAACTTGACACTCGCTTTACATGAAGCCAATCAAATATCTGCCCTGCACGGAACCTCTTTTCTCCAAGCTTTAGTATCTCAGCTTCCAGCTCATCAGGCAGAAGCCCCAATATATCTATTTTTCCATTATCATCAAATGCTACCAAAAGATCACCTCAGCCTGATAAACTTAGCAATAAAAAATCCGTCTGAATTATATTTTGCAGGTGTGATAGACATTCTGCAAAGACCGCTGTCGCTGCCGAAAGCCTCGCCTAGCGGTGCAGGCTCAAAATCAAGGTGTTCAGCCAAAAATCTGTCTGCCACTTCATCATTTTCCGCCCTTGACAGCGTGCAGGTGGAATACACCAGCGTTCCGCCGACTTTTACATACTCCGATGACGTTTTCAGTATATCATACTGTATTTCAGGAAGTCTGTCGAAATCTGAGGGTTCTTTATACTTTATCTCAGGTTTTCTTCTTATTACGCCAAGTCCGGAACATGGTGCGTCGCAAAGCACTTTGTCAGCCTTTGGCATTTTCTCGTCATAGACCTTTGCATTGTTGACACCTGCGCTTATGCAGTCAAGCCCAAGCCTTTTGGCACCGCTTTCAATAAGCCCTGCACGATTTTTATGCAGATCAAAAGCAAGCACTCTGCCATTATTGTTCATACGCTCGGCAATTGTAAAGGTCTTTCCACCAGGTGCGGCACAAAGGTCAAGAACTGTATCGTTCTCCTTAGGATCAAGAGCCGCACAGCAAAGCTGGCTCGAAAGATCCTGAACGTGTATCCTGCCCTCTTGGTAAGCCTTAGTATGCTCCACCGCCCCTGCACCGCATATCCTTATGCAATCAGGCAGGACGGACAGCCTTTCAAAGGTAATGCCCTCCTCAGCGAGCATATCCAGTGTGCTTTCAAGAGAATGAAAGACCGTGTTCACTCTTGCGGTGACAGGTGCCTGTCCCACAGAGGTTTTCAGCATTTCAAGGCAGATATCCTTACCATATTCCCTTGTCCACTTCTCCGTCAGCCATACAGGTGCAGAGTATTCTATAGAAAGCTCCTCCGTGGCATTTCTACCCTTTGGAAGCTTTTTGTCGTTTCTTATAAACTCCCTTAGCATTGCGTTCACAAAGCCGCTTGCCACAGGATTTCTGTTTTTCTTTGCAAGCTTCACAGACTCGTCCACCGCCGCATTGTCAGGAACAGAGTCCATATATAAAAGCTGATAAAGACCCATTCTCAGTATAACTCTGACCTCAGTACCAAGCTTATTCTTAGGGTTGCGTGAATATTCCCGAATAATGTTATCAAGAGTTATCTGTCTTTCCAAAACGCCGTAGAAAAGTGCTGCGGCGAATTTCTTGTCCTGAGGTGAAAGGTCAGACCTTTCAAGGCCCTCGTCAAGAAGTATATTTGAATATGAGCCGCTGTTTTCAAGCCTTGTAAGCAGCCTTAAAACCGTTTTTCTGGCGTTTCCCATAGTTCCTCCGAATTATCCCAGCACAGTGCCGTTCTCGATATGTCTGCCTCTGAGAAAATCAGCTGTATCCATTCTCTTTGAGCCCTCAGCCTGCACCTGAGTAAATCTTATGACTCCGTCTGAGCAGGCAACAGAAAAGTCGCTGTTATCCACCACAGTGCCCGCAGGCTTTCCGCAAGGCTTTGTGGAAGCTATCTCAGATCTATATACTTTCAGCCTTTTGCCCTCAAGCACTGTAGTAGCGCATGGCCAATCAGACAGACCGCATATCTGTTTGTGTATCTTTCTCACAGGCTTTGTGAAATCTATAGGGCAAAGCTCCTTTGAGAGCATTGGTGCATAAGTCGCAAGGCTCTCGTCCTGCTTAACAGGGGTTATCTCGCCCTTATCGAGCTTTTCAAGGGTATCAACAAGCACCTCTGCACCCATTTCGGCAAGTCTGTCAAAAAGCTCTGCGGCTGTTTCGTTCTCGCCAATAGGAGTAGCCTTTTCCACAAGGATATCTCCTGTATCCATGCCCTCGCCCATAAGCATCGTTGTAATTCCAGTTTCAGCTTCGTCATTAAGCACAGCCCACTGTATCGGACCTGCTCCACGATATTTAGGAAGCAGCGAGCCGTGGACGTTCACACAGCCAAGCCTTGGTATATCAAGCACCGACTTAGGGAGCATTTTGCCATAAGCCGCCACCACGATACAATCAGGGGCAAGGTCATTGATAATTTTAACATACTCCTCGCCGTCTTTTTTAAGGCTTTGCGGCTGATAAACAGGAGTGTCATGCTCCTGCGCAAGCACCTTTACAGGGGGCGGAGTAAGCTTATAGCCTCTGCCCTTTGGCTTATCAGGCTGAGTGAAAACAGCCTGCACCTCATATCCGCTGTCATAAAGCTTTTTCAGCGTTGGTACGGCAAAATCAGGCGTACCCATGAAGATTATTTTCATTAGTCCTCGACCTCTACAAATTCTTCAACTATCTCAGTAAACAGATGACCCTCAAGGTGTGCAAGCTCATGGCAAACGCACTGTGCAAACAGTTCTGATACTTCCATTTCGTACCACTTGCCGTGTCTGTCCTGCGCCTTGAACTTAACTCTCATAGGTCTTGTAACATAGCCCCACTCGTTCGGGCATGAAAGACAGCCCTCCAGAACTCTCTGCTTTTCCTCGCTCTGCCATGTTATCTCTGGGTTGATAAGCTCGTAAACCTTATCGTCGATTATTATAACGACCACTCTTCTCAGCTTTGCCACCTGTGGACCTGCAAGACCAACGCCGTTGGCGTTTTTCAGGGTTTCTGTCATATCATCAAGAAGCTGACCAAGCTTGTCGTCAAATTCTGTAACAGGCTTGCAGACCTTGTGAAGAATCTCGTCGCTCTTATTAAGTATTTTTCTGAGTGCCATTTATTTAACTATCCTTTCTTAAAGCCCGATATCGCCGTTTATGTCGGCATAAATACGAACTGTCTGATAATCTTTATTTTTATAGAACTCGCCCAGAACATGCTTTATCATCTCCCGAAAATCCGCAGTATTGCGTGTTTTCAGGATAAGTCTGTATCTGTAGCGATTATTTATCATTTCAAATGTGCAAGGTGCAGGGCCTAGCGCTCTGAGTGGAAAATTCACCCTATGCTGTGAGATATACTCTTTTATAAGCTGAGTCACCCAGCGTGAAGCGCCTATTACCTTGCTTTCAAGGGGTGCTGAAAAGCCTATGACGCATATATCGCAGAAAGGCGGATATGTCAGCGACTTTCTCAAGGCTATCTCCTCTTTATAAAACTCATCATAATTTTGCTCTGCCGCAAGGTTCAGCACATAATGGTCAGGCACAAAGGTCTGAATGTATGCGACCCCTGGTTTATCTCCTCTGCCGCTTCTTCCTGCCACCTGAGTGAGCAGTGAGAATGTTCTCTCATAGCTGCGAAAATTCCCTGTGAACAGTGCCTTGTCAAGGGATATGACACCCACCATTGTGACGTTCGGGAAATTAAGTCCCTTTGCTATCATTTGAGTGCCGAGCATTATATCATACTCGCCTTTCTCAAACGCCTTGAAATTCTCCTCATAGGAATATCTCGAAGAAGTGGTGTCAGCATCCATTCGCAGAAGCCTTGCCTGCGGAAAAAGCCTTTCAAGCTCGTCCTCAACACGCTGAGTTCCCACACCGCTTGATTTGAGCCGCTGTGAGCCGCACTGTGGACAGTGCTCTATATTATCCATGGTATATCCGCAGTAGTGGCACATATACCGATCATTTTTCTTGTGATAGGTCAGGGGTATATTGCAGTTTGGGCAAGCCACAGGCTGTCGGCAGTCCATGCAAGTGATATACGTTGTATAGCCACGTCTGTTCAGAAGCAGGATAGCCTGCTCTTTTTTCGCAAGCACTTCTGTGAGCTTATCACACATAACACGACTGAGCAAGCTGTCATTGCCCTCTGCCGCTTCCTCCTGCATATCGACTATCTCAACTGCCGGCAGGGGCGACTTTGAATATCTGTTTTTAAGCTCAAACAAGTGATATCTGCCCTTTTGAGCGTAATAAAAGCTCTCCAAAGACGGAGTTGCAGAAGCCATCAACAGCACGCAGTTATTATATCCGCACCGCTGTATGGCAACATCTCGTGCATGGTATCTAGGCGTTGAGTCCGACTTATATGACGGCTCGCCCTCCTCGTCCATGATGATTATTCCCACGTTGGTGACAGGAGCAAATATTGCACTTCTTGTGCCGATAACTATTCTTGCTTCCCCACGCATTACACGTTTGAACTCGTCAGTACGCTGTCCCAATGACAATGACGAGTGCATAACGGCTATCTTATCTCCGAAAAGTGACTTGAATTTGCCGAGCATTTGTGGTGTAAGGGATATTTCGGGCACGAGCATGACCGCTGTTTTACCCATATCCATAACGCTTTTATGAACACAGAGGTCTTGCCGCTTCCCGTAACACCGTAAAGCAACGCACCTGCGGGCTTTTCGGCTTTTATAAGCCCCATTATGCCCTCATATGCGGCAGATTGTTCATCATTTAGTATGATATCGTCAGGGTCCTGCCTTTCGCCAAGCTCGCCTATGGCGTCACGCATGACCTCGTATTTATACTGCACGATAACTTTCTTGTCAGCAAGCCTTTTTAATATGCTTGAAGTGCAGTTGGTCATATAGCAGACCTCTTTCACAGAGGCACAGCCGCCCTCCTCAAGAAGCTTCACCACAAGGGTCTGCTTCGGGGTAAGAGTGGTCTGTATCTCCCCTGACACATACTCGTCAGAAAGCCTTACCATGCTGACATTCTCATCACCGACTTTTCTTTTCAAAGCGTCGCTGATCTCAACATAGCCCTTATCCACAAGAGAGTCGACAGTTTTCTTCTTTCGTGCGTCATTATGCACGTCAAGAAAGCTGTCTATCTCTCGCTGACTTTTTGCACATCGGAGAAAGTCCACCACATTTTTCTCATCTTCATTTAAAGTATCCTCGTCAATGTAGGTATTGACAAGGCTGTAATGCTGTGAAAAAGTGTAGGAAAAGCCTGTAGGCACAACGGATTTGTAAGCGTCATAATAGGTGCAGAAAGTGTTTTCTTTCAGCCACATTATTATCCTCATCATTTCCTCGGTGACAAGGCTTTCCCCGTCCACCACTGAAATAACAGGCTTCAGCTTATCGTTATACTCGGCTTCCGTATACGTTCTCGCAACAAACCCTACGGCTTTGCGGTTTCCTCTGCCAAAAGGCACAAGCACACGCACTCCGCTTTTCACTTTCTGAGCCAGCTCCTCCGGCACACTATAGCTATACAGTGCGTCAAAGCTGTATGATGCACGGCTTATTGCAACCTTTGCCACGATAAAAACTCCACGCACAGCCGTACACCTCCCCCATAAAAAGCCTCGATTATTTTCTGAGGCTTGGATCCTCGATTATCTTGTATTCGCCATTATAAAGCTCGTCAACTGCTGTCTTTACTGGCTTTTCATCAAGCACCAGCTTGTTGTCAAAAGCGTCGCTCGTGATCTCTCTTGCTCTCTTTGCAACTGCAATAACTAGAGAATAATAGCTTTCATTGTTCTTCAAAATCTGGCTTACGGCCGGTCTAAGCATCATAATTAAGCACCTCGTCAATTAATTTCTTTGTATCATCATTTTCTGATCTGAATTTATCCGCCTTGCCGTCCTCGGCTTTCACGGAGTTCATAACTGCAACAAAATCTTCCACAGCGTCCTCTAGTCCGTCGTTCATTATCACATAATCATAACCGCCGGCTTTGCCGATCTCACCGGCAGCCTGACTTACACGGTCAGCAATAACATCATCAGACTCAGTTCCACGCTTTCTAAGCCGTCTGTCTATCTCCTTAACAGATGGTGGAAGTATAAACATCAGCACAGCTTCAGGAAAGGCTTTCTTCACCTGAAACGCACCGTTAGTTTCAATTTCAAGTATAACATCTCTGCCCTGCTCAAGATTAGCGAGAACAGGCTTCTTTGGCGTTCCGTAATAATGACCAACATAGCCTGCGTGTTCAAGAAATTCACCGCTGTCTATCATTTTCTTAAAGCTGTCATCGCTTATAAAATGATAATGAACGCCGTCCTTTTCGCCCTCTCTGGGCTTTCTTGTAGTGCAGGATATAGAATAGAACACATCTCTGTTTTTAAAGACCTCTGCAAGTATAGTTCCCTTGCCACAGCCTGAGGGAGCTGATATAACAAACAGCTTTGCATTGTTCTTATACATTGTCATCGTCCTCCTCGTCAACAGCGGCACGTCCGCCTACAGTTTCAGGTGCAACTGCCGACAGCACCACATGGTCGCTGTCCATAATAAGCACCGCTCTTGTTCTTCTGCCGTAGGTGGCGTCTATAAGAGTACCCTTATCCTTAGCTTCCTGAATGATACGCTTTATAGGCGCAGACTCAGGGGAAACTATGGCAATGACCCTTGCGGAGGACACCATATTTCCAAAACCGATATTAATAAGCTGCATATCTCACACCGCCGTTATTCGATATTCTGTATCTGCTCTCTGATCTTTTCGATCTCAGCCTTAAGATCCACCACCATTTTTGTGATAGTGAGATCGTTAGCCTTTGAGCCGATAGTATTCACCTCACGGTTAAGCTCCTGCACAAGGAAGTCAAGCTTTCTTCCCACAGGCTCGTCCGACTTGATAAGCCCTCTGAACTGTGAGATATGGCTTCTGAGCCTTACTGTTTCCTCGTCTATTGCCACCTTATCGGCGAAAATAGCCACTTCTGTAAGTATCCTCTGCTCGTCTATGTCCTTATCGCCGAGAGTTTCCTTTATCTTTGCATAAAGTCTTTCTCTGTAGCTTTCAGTAACGCTAGGTGACTGATCTTCTATCTTGCCCACAGTTTCCTCGATATAATCAAGTCTGCCGCTGATATCGTCATACATCTTGGCGCCCTCAGTTTCACGCATCTGAACGAATCTGTCCAAAGCCACCTGAGCCACGTCCTTGACCTCGTTCCAGATAACTTCCTCATCATCTGTTTTCTTCACAACTGTGAACACGTCAGGAAGCTTCATGATATGTGACAGTGTGATATCGTCATCAAGGTCAAGCTCGTCAGCCGCACCTCTCAGTGCGTCAAGATAGCCCTTTGCAACAGCCTTGTTAAGCTCTATCTCAGCGTCAGTACCCTCCTGATTATAGATAGAAACAGACGCCTCTACCTTGCCACGGGAGATACCGCTTTTAAGAAAGCCTTTCAGCTTTTCATCAAGATAGCCGTAGGCTCTCGGAGTTCTCGAAGTAAATTCATAATATCTGTGGTTTACAGAGCGTATCTCAACGATTATCTCTCTGCCGTTTGCCACGATATGCTCTCTGCCGAAACCGGTCATGCTTAAGATCATAACGCTCTCCTGTTCTTACATTTTCAGTGTTTCAGCTTACAAGTTTCGGTATACGTATCCGCCTTTGGGTACACAAACCCATGTTACGATACATATAGTTTCATTTTACTATTCTTCGGC